>Ga0189292_10060_pt1 | contig 63354 bp, 72 predicted proteins | sample UW1oraminimetaG_FD_130317 | JGI IMG/M metagenome (GOLD analysis project Ga0189292, IMG submission 130317) | Marine microbial communities from the Costa Rica Dome - UW179A-orange mini metaG | ecosystem: Environmental > Aquatic > Marine > Oceanic > Photic zone | place: Costa Rica: the Eastern...
GAATTCCTCAGGAGTCAGGATCTCAGGTTCTTCGAAAGGAGCTACCGCTTTTCGTATTGGCTTTGGCAGCGTTATGACTTCGTGCTCTTCTTCTTCGGTGAACGTGACCTCACTAACTGAAGGTTCGCATCAGTTCATTAAGCTTGCTGCTGAGTTCATCACAGATACTGCTAACTCAGAGTTTTAATCATTGGGCATTCATCGGCATAACATCATCAATTACGCCGTCACTGATGTAAGTCCCCTCGACTGATATCACTTCACTGCCCGCCCTTAGCCGCCCTTAGACACGGTGGTTTTTTTATTGCCTGTGAAGTTTGGGGTACACCTAGGCCGACAGCTGCTATAACTGCTGAACAGACCTCAGCCACATGTCAGAAGAGCAACTGAAAGCCTTCCTGGAAAAAGTTAAATCTGATACCGAATTACAGGAAAAGCTCAAGGCAGCAACCTCACCAGAAGCTGGTCTTGAAATCGCCAAAAAAGCAGGCTTTTCAATTACCTCAGAAGATATTCAATCAATGCAATTTGCAACGGTGTCAGACGAGGAGCTGGAAGGTGCAGCTGGTGGGGGGACGGCAGCTGGTGGGAAGACGTTTTGGATTTCGTGGTGTGTGAGTTGCAATTGTTAGTGTGCTGCTTTTTTGTGGCTTGGTGTACTCTTTTGTTGCGCTTTTAGTGTGGAGCCTACTCCCTCAAAGCCCCTGCATTGACAAGGGATTTTATTGCTTCAATAGTCTAACTAACACCATAAATCAGCCTTCAATACCTGGCACAATTGAGCGCAGTTGAGCATTAATCAGGCTGGTCAAAGCGTTGCCCAGATAGGTTTTGACTTAGTTCTGAGCTGTTCACCAGAAGCTCACCAGAACTTCTTGGGTGCTGCACCAGAGCTGTGTAGTGGAGTTCACCAGTAGAGCTGTGATCTTGAAGGAGTCCAGAGGGCATCCCCCCCCAACACAACTCACACACTTATCCACTTTAAAACAATGACTACTTTCAACACTGAACTACTTGATCAAGAGCTGGAAGCTGTGACAGGTGGCGGTCGCAAACGATTCGAAGCCTGGCACCGATGGCTGGCTGAGAACGAAAACGACGAGCCTGAAACATTAGCAGAAGTGGAATTAAATACACGCGAATTTTTTCTTAGAAATCCTCTTATGTGAGCCTACTCATTGCAAAGCCCCTGCATCCGTAGGGGCTTTTTTATTGCTTCAATCACTCCAAACAGCCCACAAATCAGCCTTCAATACCTGGCACGATTGAGCGCAGTAAGTATTAACCAAAGACGGTGCAGCAGACCGTTGCTATGACTACTCAACAGACCTGATACGCATGTCCCTAGAACAACTCAAGGCATTCCTCGCCAAGGTCAAATCTGACACGAGCCTTCAGGAGAAGCTAAAAGAAGCTAAGTCACCTGAAGATGTTGTAGTCATTGCTAAAGAGCACGGACATGAATTTACTGCTGATAAGATCAACCAGCTCAGTGATGAGGAGCTGGAAGGCGTGACTGGAGGAGCAGGGAGTGTGGCTTGCATAATCAATCCATTAAACTAACGGGGCTTTTTATTGCTTCAACAGTCTGACTAAGTCCACAAATCAGCCTCCAATGCCTGGCACGATTGAGCGCAATAGTTATCAACTAAAGACTCTGCTGCAGACCGTTGCTACGACTGCTGAACAGACCTAATACCCATGTCAGAAGAGCAACTCAAGGCATTCCTCGAAAAGGTCAAAGGCGATACCAGTCTTCAGGAGAAGCTTAAAGCCGCTGCTGATTCAGATGCAGTTCTTACGATTGCAACAGAAGCGGGGTTTAGTATTTCAGCTGACGATTTGAAGAAAGCCAAACCAAAACTTTCTGAAGAGGAGCTGGAAGACGTCGCTGGTGGTTGGGACTGTCCTGTGTGCTGGACAGCTAAGGTGCTTGTAGGAACTCTAGCTATATAAAGTTAGAAGTCTGCAGTTAATCTACTCACCTAGCCTCTGCCGACACAGGGGCTTTTTATTGCTTCAATCACCCCAAAAAGACCACAAATAAGACTTCAATACCTGGCAGGATTGAGCGCAGTTGAGCAGTAATCAGTCAGGTGAAAGCATTTTCCAAAAGATGGGGACTCAATCCTGAGCCAATCACCAGAAGCTCACTAGAACTTCGCGGATTACACACCAAAGCTGTGTAGTGGGGTTCACCAGAAGGGATGTGATCTTGAAGAAGTCGAGGGGGCAACACCCCCAACTCAACTCAAACACCCAACGCATATTCAAAACCATGACTGAACTCAACACGCAAGACCAAATCCTCGAACCGACTGACGACCAACTCGAGACAGCCCAAGGAGGCATTTATATCAGCGAAGAAGAGCCATTGAAAAAGGTGTTCTTTAATACTTTTTTCCCGACTCTTCTAAATGCTTAGACAGCAGTCAATTGCAAAAAAAGACCCCGCTAAATGCGGGGTCTTTGCTGCCATCCCTACAGATACGGTGCGGCCAATCGACCGCTGCTATAACTTCTGAATAGAGCTGATAGCCATGTCCCTAGAACAACTCAAGGCATTCCTCGCCAAGGTCAAAGGTGATTCCAATCTTCAAGAGAAACTAAAAGCAGCGAAGTCACCTGAAGATGTTGTAGGCATTGCTAAAGAACATGGTCATGAATTCACTGCTGATAAGATCAGCCAACTCAGTAAAGAGGAGCTGGAAGGTGTGGCTGGGGGTGGCATTAGTCACCTTGACCACACCTGCTAAAGCGTATCAAAAATTAGTCTACTCATCAAAACCTCTGCTGCTGCAATGGCTTTGACTGCTTCTATAGCCTAACCAATCCCATAAATAAGCCTTCAATACCTGGCACGATTGAGCGCAGTAAATATAATCCAAAACCTCTACAGCAGACCGTTGCAATAAAGAAAGGCAGCTTGTCTGACTTACGAAATGTTGTTGCTCATCTTCTAGTTTTAAGGGTTCTGCCTGGACTTTGCTCTTCTCAAAGCTACGAAAGCAGCACTCCCGACAAACAAAGCAATTACAAGTAGAGGAACTGCTACGAACAGTCCAAGTATTAATGTGTAATCAGGCAATGTTACAGGCTGCAGAGCAATAACACCATCACGTGTCCACCTCAAAAGGAGCTGAACCCATAGCGACAGAGAAATAATTAAACCAACCCAAAAGAACACTGTCTGGGTTGTTGTTAGCAACTTTGGCTTGTCGGACATCAGAAAAGTGTATATGGAAGGATACGTATCACAAGATCAGCGTTGACCCAGAGGATCACGCCTGAACCCACATCGGCGATCTGGAAGAGGCTCCAGCTTCAAAGGCTGCGGACAAGACCAACACCATCAAAGACAAGGGCAAGCCTGCACGCGAATGATAGTTAACTGTCGTTCTAAACCTCTGATCAGGAAATAATCTTGAGTTAATCCAGCTTTGGCTGGTGACCTCAATACCTCCGCTATGGAGACACTGTTTTCAATCCTGCTGGGAGTAGCACTTACCTAGGCTTTAACCAGGGTGATCGTCTTTATGAGTCACCGAAGCAGGCGTTCTTGGCGGTGGTATTAAGAATGGCCTTTACCTGTTGAGATGCGAGGCAGCAATACCAGCCTGGTATTCAGCGCTCAGCACGACAATTCATTTTGTAGATTCTGAGGACTAGGTAAGCGCAAGACAAGCTCACGAACAGAACAAGAAGGTTCCCGCTTGTCATGACGAAGCAACAAGTAAAAATATCCTCTCGAAAAATATTCGGATCACAAGACGATGCATCATCCACAACCTTGGATGGCAACTCTTTCACCCGTCTGACCAATGCCCGTGCGTGCAAATCCATAGCTGAGCCCGAGCTGGCCTACGGGGTCGCAGTCATGTGATGTGGGCTGCATTTACTGCAGCAGGATTTTGCGAAAGTCACCTCTGCGCTACCGCCGCAAAAGCACTTAGTGCTAAACCTAGTGCAAGATTGATCCCCCAAAAAATGATCTGCACTAAATAGATCCGATGACGAGCCAACGAGCGCACCAACTGGAAACAACGTCGATTTAATCGACAAAAGTCTTAGCCATAACAAGACATTCTGGTACTGTGATCTGGTTTCCCAATCTATTTCCCCTGATCATAAAAAAGGAGCGGATTCGTCTTTACCCTGCACTTAATCAACAGAATCAAGACGAGCTGGCCTCCATTCGGCTGCAAATATGGCTAACGCAATAATCAGAATTGAAAAATAGGCACTGAGCGGCAAGTGGTCCTGCAAGAAAAAAACACCTAAGAAAACACCCACAATAGGGACAAGATAGTTAGCAAATCCAGCAAAAGTAGCTCCTGCCACGCTAACAAGGCGCACGTACAAAACGTAGACAACACCACCAGCTAGAACGCCTTGAGCTAATAAAGCAATTACTGCGCTGGTCTGTAAGGGGTGATGCACTAAAGGTTGCCTCATTAGCAGTAAAACTGCGCCCAACTCAACGCTTCCACAAAAAAGGATATTTCTAGCGGTAAGAACAGGAGAGCCGACCTGGGGCAAACGACGAATCAGCACAAGGCTAACGGCAAAGCTCATAGCAGCAGCAAGGATGGCTAGGCTCCCAAGAGCGCTTCCCGTACCAGTAGATTGACTGAACTGCGGCCAGAGAAGAACAACAACGCCAACGAAACCGAGGATGATTCCAATGAATTTGCCTTTGGTAACAGGCTCATCTCTCACAAATATCAAAACTAATACAAGCGTGAATATTGCTACAAGTGACATTAGGATTGCAGCAACAGCACTATTAACATGCTGCTGTCCCCATGCCACTAAAAAGAAAGGCAATGTCGCTTCAAAAAAACCAACAAGAACGATCTGCAGCCAATAGCGAGAACCAGAGCCTTTGTTGGTCTTTGAATCTCGTGACACTGGTTTTAAAACCATGAAAAAACTGAGTGTTAAAAATCCAATTGCCGCCCGCAGCCATGCCACCGATTCGGCCGTAAAGACCTGCAGCGCAAAGTGGTTAAAAAGAAATTGCGACCCCCAGATTAAGGCGATCAGAAAGAGGAGACCATAGCGATAGGACAACCCCTGTTTTTTTTCTCTATGCAATGCCGTTGCCACTCAATTAGCCGCAACATAGGCGCCAACAGAAAACTCGCTTAAAAACTTAAAGAGGTCACATTCAACTTAATCAAACTCAAGGTGGCATACAGGTCAAAGCGGCCTAAGGCAAATTCACGCTAATAAAAATTGTCGACTTACAAGGGGATTCATCACAGACCAAAGACAAAAGTTTCTACCCAAAAATGTACAAAACACAGCGAACAAAACACATAATTCTCTCAATGGCATGTCGATGACTTTTACCATCAAGGATGGTCAAGTGGTCTGCCACAGGCATTGAATTCTTTCAGACTTTAAGTGTGGCGACTACACAAAGGCTGATTTCGCCATCGTGTCGAGATGCCAAGCAAGGACCGCCCACTTGTTGATCGCCATGCACCGAAGAACGGTATCGATGGGCTGATGAACACTCAGGAGCAAAGGGTCTGCCGCTTCAAGAACGACATGCCAACGCAGCAAGCTCAATGGGTAGAGGTCGAGACGCGGTCAGTGACAGACAGCGGTCAGCCAGTCATCCGCAGGTTGCTCAGGCATAACGCCATTGAGGCATGGGAGACCATGCAGAAGTCAGGCGGGTGGAAGCGTTGCTCGCCTAGGTGGTGATTCAGACCACTGCTATGAATGCTGAACAGACCTAATACCCATGCCCCTAGAAGAACTCAAAGCATTCCTAAAAAAAGTTAAAGGCGACTCCAGCCTTCAGGAGAAGCTCAAAGCTGCAGCGTTCCCTGATGCAGTTCATGCAATTTCGAAAGAGGCTTGGTTTATAATTTCTGCTGACGACTTCACTAACCTCTACCGCTCAAACCATCCAGAACTTGCAGACAACGAGCTGGAAGGTGCAGCTGGTGGATACCATTGACCACTGAATACCGGCTGGTGGTGCACTACAGTACAAGTGCATCAACAACCAAATCGTTCTGCCGATAGTGACTCATAACTGCACAAAAGAAGTAATTCGCAATATGGGCAAAATGTTAAACATGAAAGGTCAAATCTTTGAGATTTTTATTTCTTCAAACACACGCATAGGCCCTAAAATTAGATGTCTAATCACTGGCACAATTGAGTAAAAAATTTGCACAAAGATGCTGCAGTTCATCATTACCGTCGATACTAAACAGGCCTTATGCCGATAAATCTAGAACAACTAAAACAAAAACTTCCAAGAGAAAGTCAAAAGCAATTCCAACCTTCAAGAGAAACTGGAAGCAGCTAAATCCAAAATTATATTGTTGCTATTGGCAACGACCATATCCACAAATCTAGTACTGACATACTGAGTCTCCTCAGCGAAGATGAGCCTGAGGAAGTTCCTAGCGAACAGGCCAGTTAAACCAGAAACCACCTCCAATGCCAAAAAATTTAAGCTTAAATGTCGAAATTTTCAGAAGCTTTTAATTGGTTCAAATCAGATACACAAGCCCTTAAATAATTATTCAATTTATGAAACTAGTTGATTATTAACCTCGCCTAGTGCGGTTTGTATTGACTGCTCAGAACTGTGACCAAGATCACAGCATCCCTTGAGGTAGATCATCAATTTAGCTATTGATTCTGGAGATAGTGAGTGCATCGAGGCGGGCGCTACTGCACCCCCTGCCCTAACCACCGTACACAATGAATCAACACCAAAACACTCAAAACCAAGAGTTGAGCCTTGGAGTTAGCGAGGTTGCACATAACCGCCCATTGATCGCCACAAAGTTTTTTCTAAAACACGGCCTTCGCGTTGGAGCTATCGGTTGCATAGTCGCGACTTCCCTTAGCACTGCCCTTGCATGCAATGAACCCCATCTGCATCAAAAGACACGCTCAGCGGGATTTCTGCGCGACTGTGGTGGGCAAACGCCGGCATCAGTTGTCTCAATCAATTCAGGTTGCCCGAATGTTCAGCGTGGCTTAGTTAGCAGCGGATCAAAAGTCATTTTTCTGCAGGGCGTGAACCGCACATTTTCAGGCCAAAGAGGTTTTTGGTACGAGGTTCGTGTCGTTCAAAACCAATCCACTCAAAATGCATCTGCTAATGCAAGAGAAGGTGCAATTGGTTGGCTGAGGGCGAACAAATTCTAATGAGATATTCCACCAGACAAGCTCATAGATCTTTTTCGGCAGTCATCAACTCCGACTCGCTGGCGTTTGTGCCGAGGTGCTGCGGGTATGCAACCCAGCTATTGCCCAATGAACTGGCAGATCTCCCGATCATTCAGACCTCCGATCAGCCGCCTTCGCGTAACGGCTAAATGCAATTACAAGTGTCTTGCAGGTCAAAGATCTCAACATCCATCGGCAAGACGTCCTCTTGATCGCTGGCAGGTCTCTCCCTCAGGCGGCTGTGATGGATACAGCGGGGATAGTGGTCAGCCATCCGGCCAGAGTTTTCGAAAGTTCTGAATCAAGCGAGTCGCTGGAGCAGCTCTCAGTTTGCAGAGCTCATACAACGATTCATCGGTCCAATGCCCCTTGCCCCAACGCTCGAAACTCAGGCTGCAATGAGAGCTCAGCGAGGTCGTCATAACCCCCAACAACCTCTCCATCAATGAAGATCTGAGGAAAGGTGTTCATACCGCTGCGTTGCCGGAATGCCTCGAAGCGGTCGTCAGTTTCGATGGTTTCCAGGCGATGGGGAATGGAAAGCCTTTCCAATAATTGCCTGGCCCGAAGACTCCATGGACACCCGGGAAGCACCGCCAGCTCGACACGCTCGCCCAACCGAGCAGGCTCCTGAATGGGCTGCTGAATGGTCTGAGCAGTGGGCAGACCGCTGAGACCGAGAAGCAGCTGTGCACCCTTCAAAACAACAGTGCCTGGCTCAAGATGTCCTCCCCACACCTGACAGGCGCCGTCTGAAAGGCTGAGGTGAAGATGAACTCCTGAGGGGGAGAAGGTTCCATTCAGCGTGATGACCTCGAGTTCCCCGCTCATCCGTGTGGGCTGTTGCTGTCCAGGACAGCGAAACGTGGCCTGGGAGAGATTGCCGACCACCCCGAGAACAAATCCACTGAGCTGTTGCTGCATCGCCAGCTCAGACAGAGCCAGATGGAGGTCCTGACCGGGTTCCAGCTCAAGGGGCAGGGTCTCCATCCAGACAGAACAAGAAACCGCGTCAGGTTACGCCACAGCACCAGGCGCCCATTCGGTACATTTTAGATACTAAATAAACACGAAGACGTGTCATTCCTGGGAAGTTTGCTGCAAGAGCTGCAGGAACAGCTGCAGCATGAATCAATCGAGGTCACAGCGGCCCAAGTTGCTGAAGCTGCAGAGTCGGAACGACTCAACGTCACCCTTGCGGGCGGGGTCATGCACCGCCTCAAGCAGCAAGCTCTTGCCGAGGGTCGCAGCTGCAGCAGCCTTGCCAACTTTCTGATCGAAGACGGATTACGCCGACACGGAACTCTCAGATGAAGCCATGGATCCTCCAGTGTTTGCCATCACTGCAGCAGGCGATCAGTGATCGACTTGACCTCCCCGCTTCTCTGCATCTGCAACAGCTCCACATCAATGGGAGTGCGCAAGACACTGTTCATAGGGACCACGAATCCATAGGTCTGACTGGCTAGCGCAAAGGGCGCCATCTTGAAAGGCGCTTCAGGTTTCTGCTGAAGGTAATAACGAAGAGGGGCTTCATCAAACAGCACGGCCGCAACCTCTCCTTTCAACAACAGATCAATGGCCTTCTCAAGACTTGCGGATTCCCGGGCCCTGGCGCCATAAATTTTTGCCCAGGTTCCACTGGTGGTCCCGGCCACAACTGAAACAGTCTTGCCGCGCAGATCGGAGCGGTCCTGAATGGCTGAGGGTTCCAGTTTCGACAACGACACCGTGAATGCAGAAGCCAGACCTGCCGTGATCGATGACAGCGCCAGAAGCGACATCAGCATCCAGATACCAGCAATGATGCGACCGGTTCTTGTGGTGGGAGATCGATCTCCATAGCCGACCGTTGTAAGCGTTACCAGGGCAAACCACATGCCATTACCGACTCCATGCAGGTATTGGCGGGGGAAGTGCTCTGTATTGCGGCGACGCTCAGCAAGCCAGATGAGATTGCCGACTACAAACAGAAGGATCATCAAACCACCAAGTGACGACAAGGCCGCCCAGCCGAAGAAGGGTTTGAACCTTGCCCAAAGCCCAGGAGGCTTCACGGGAATCATCAACCCCTCCATGCCTTGGAAGTAAGGCTGAGTGAAATCAATCCTGGGGTTGGCCAGTCGGTCGGGGGTGATGCTGATCGGACCGACCGCAAGATCCACATCGCCGTTTTCAACGGCTTTCAGATTGGCCTCCGTATTGGGTAGGTAAAAGACTTCGTAGGGTTGGTTGAGGCGGTTTGCCACTTCTTCCCAGACCTGAGTGCTGATCCCCTGAACTGGTTCACCCTTCGGCATCACGAAAGGTGGTGCACCACTCACTCCAACTCGGAGAGGCTCTGCTACTGCCATTCCTGGAACAGCAACGCTGATCAAACCGGCGAGCAACAAAGAAATCCTGGGAACTCTGATCACGCGTTTCACCCGTTGTTCTCAAGACGCTTAACGATCACGCCCATGGCGATGAGCGATCCCAGCAGGGCAAGCAACAAAGCGAGAGTCATCAGAAGTCAATCGACTTATGCATTCTGAGGTTGCCACCCCAGAAGCTGAAAGGCCATTTCCAGATCGCCGATGAAGGGTGGAACATTTTTTTGAAACACTTCCTTGGTTTAGAAGCAAAATGGTGCAAATCTCAGCAGATCACCCCACTGTTGACTGCCATCAACGCCGAAAAGAACAGCGATCAGGCTGATGGCGAGCCAACAGCCCATGCACCCAACAACGTCGCGCATTGTCGTTGGCAATGGCGAGACGAAGAGCTGGTTTTGCTGGCGCAGAAAGCCATCTGGCGACCATCCGGCGAGGAACTCTTTGTAGCCGATCTGCATCTTGGTAAGGCAGAGGTTTTCCAAGCCTGTGGAATCCCACTTCCAAGTGATGACGACAGAAGCACATTGCTGCGGCTCGAGAAGCTCTGTCAACAGTGGAAGCCAACACGTGTGATCGTGCTTGGAGATTTGATCCATGGCCCACTCGGGCTCACCGAGCGCCTACGGGCAGACCTCAGGACCCTGCACAACCGCTTGAATGCTGAGGTGCTCCTGATCGGAGGCAACCATGACCGCCACCTGCATCCAGATGCTTTTCCCCAGCATCCAGCATTCAGGCTCGGAGAATTGTGGCTTAGCCATGAACCAGAACAGCCCATGGATGGGCGTGCTGGCCTGAATCTCTGCGGACATATCCACCCCACAACCACCCTGAGCCAGGGATCGGATCGACTCAAGCTTCCCTGCTTCGCCTACGACAACGTGGAACAGCGAATGCTCATTCCTGCCTTCGGAGAGTTGACGGGAGGGCATGACTGCCGTCACCGTTACCGCAAATGGCTGGTGGCCGAGGGCACCATTGTTCCTTGGCTCGACAACGCGCAGGCATCCAATGGATCCAAGGTGAAATGGTGACGCGGACCCGTTCCACCACTGCTGCGCCTCCACGCCAGAAGCGTATTCGGCGCAGTCGTTCCCGTCCGAAACGACTGCGAAAACGCTGGTTGGTTCTGGGTCTTCCACTTGGTGTCTTTGCAACCTTTGTCGCATTGGCCCCAGGCACTCCAGAACCTGATGCCATCGCGACACTGGAGGAGGGAGCCAGTGGTGACGCTCTTGGAGCCTTCCGCTATCAGTCGGACGATGAGGTCTACGCACTCGATTTCGATCCAAGAAAAGTGCGTTTGGGACTGCTCGAGGGCTGGGATCGGGAACAGGACGCCTTTGAGGATTCCGCGGCTCTGGCCTACGTATCAGGACCGATGTACGAACGCCACATCGACAATGGCGGACAGGAGATCACAGTTCCACTTGGGGATCTGAAATTCGGACAGAAGGTCTGGCAGGGCAGAAACCGCACAGCATCCCGACAGCGAGCATTCGTCGGCATCAAGCGAAATGGAGGAGTGGACTTCGGCTACGGGGAACTCACTCCAGAACGTGCTGAGATCTATGACATGTTCGTTGGTGGTTTGCACAGCGTCTACAACGATCTAATTGCAGCGCCGGACAGCTACAAGGGTGCTTACAGCATCAGCATGGGCCAGCGCATTCGCTACTACCTGCCAAGGATCCGGATGGTCTATGGACTACGCAGCGATGGCCGAATGGAAATGTTGATGAGCAGGGATGGCCTCACCCTGGAGCAAACGAGGGAGCTGGCCCGTCGCCGAGGGCTCGTCGCCGCCTACATGCCTGATCACGCCTCTAAGAGTCGCCTGATCATTCCAGGAGTGAAAGGTTTTACAGAGGAAGACGCCAACTGGATCAGCGGTGGAGCGACTAGTTTTGTCCACGTGCCCTACTTGCTGCGCCTGAGTGAGCGCCGCTTCCATCTGCAAGGTGGCTTGGTAGGAAACCTCGCCGAAAGCTTGCACTCAAAGGTGAAATGTCAGGGTCCTCTGGACTGTGCCCAAGTTGCTGGTCATCGCCTGATGGACAGGGCCCTTGCAGGGCTGAATCGCGTCATGGAGCAAGGCGTAGAGCCCGTTGCTCGATTGATCTGGAAACCGAAACGCCAACTCCTAAAGCCAGGCTTTTCGCAGGACGAACAAGAGGGCAAAGCGGAACGTTCACCGTTACCCGAACCACCCATCACTGCTGACCCACTCGTGCTGCTTGAACAGCCGCGGCCAAGCGAAGAATCGGACGCTGAGGGACCCGAATCAGCATTTCCGTCCTACGAACGCGATCTTCCTCCAGACCTCCCGCCACCCGTTCTGCTCACACCGGAACCATTTCCCAATGAAGACTCCCCGGTGCTCCCATCCCCTGCATCCGATCAACTAGAGCCAATCACTGAATCCACCGCAGATACAGAGACTGTTGAAGACCAGAAGCCAAACCTGACTCAGACTGATCCCTTAATAGGGGCACCACCGCCGCCCTTGCTGCCACCGCCAGCGCCTTAAGATCAGCATCACGCGTGAAACTGCACTCAATGATTGAAAAACAAGAACTAGCGAAGAGCAAGTAACATTAAAACTAAAGACAAAAAATATTTCTCAAAAAGCAACTTTAACCAAGCTTCTTCTTACAGCCTGAACGAAGAGAGCAGGCATCTATCCCCTCGCTGGGTGCCAGTTCTTTGAGTTCTTTTATTACCCCTTGATCTTAAATGTGGCAGTCAAACTCCATGAGACTGTAGCCCAACATAAGGACAAAGGTTCCGCTGACCTTGCCAAAAGGAAATAAGCTGATGGCTTCTCAATGTCATAAATCTGATGAATGTTTTTCATTTTTATAGCAATAGTCTTGGAACTACTTTGCCCAATATCGCATTGAACGTCGATACTCAGCAAGATCAACTATGTGGCAACAACTAACCATGGCAGTCATCAGATTTAAGGCAATACCAATGATGTCACATCAATCAGATCCTGAAAAAATAGTATCGAAGCCTGGAGCTAATGACTAATGAGTTCGGCAGATATCTTGAACTCTCAGAGTGACTGGCAATGCCCTTACCGCTGAAAGAGTCCGTTGCAATCTCCAGTCGCGGGTGTCTTGAAGCAAATGTTTTCCGGAGACCAGTAGCCGACAGCAGGGAAGCGAAGGCCCTGGCGACGAGCTTCGGCATTGACTGCTTCGACACCGCGGGCGGTCACCAGCACATGGCCAGGCGCTTCCACCTGATCGAGGAATGCCTGTTCAGCCATCTCCTTTTGAGGAGAGGCTGATATCGGACTGGCGATCAGCGCGAGCAAAGACCCGAAAAACACGAAACAAGCGGTGCGTACAGACATCATTCAGCGGCGGTAAATCAAGCAAAAAGAAATCAGTTGGTGGTCACGACCACAGGAGTCCCGACGTCTACCTGTTGAAACAGTGTGACCACATCTTTGTTCAACATGCGGATACATCCCAGGCTGACTGCCGAACGCAGCTTCACCCAATTGGGCCAGGCCGTTCCGTGAATCGCGTATTCGCCTGATCCAACTTGGAAATAGGCCATGTAGCGAACACCCACCGGGTTCTTGGGACCCGGTGCAATCACCTTGCCTCCCTTGTGATAGACGGGTGCCTCCTCCTTGCGTGTGATGGCGTAGCTGCCTGCAGGGGTTGGAGATTCAGGAGCACCGATGGCAACGGGGAAACGCTCCACCACCTTTCCGTTATCGAACAGGGTGAGATAACGATCCTTGAGGCTGATTTCAATGGCCTTCTCTGCCCGTGCAGGCATTTGGAGCAGACCGAGAGTCAGCAAAGCCAACCCTGCAGAACCAGCCATCCGCCTCAATCGAAAAACCATGCCTCGGGACTCACATTCCGCGACATTGTGACCCAAGAACGGATCCGGCTACCGTCGCACCACTGTTGCTCTGACCTGTGACTCACTTCCAGGCGTTCCATTCCGCACTCAGAAGTCTTCCCGCCCGGGGGATTGCCGCTGCCGTTCTCGGTGTCTTTTGCGGGATGACTCAAAGAGCTGAAGCAGGGTTCTCTCCTGAACAGCTGGCTGCCTTTGAGATCACGGAAATGAAAGCCACCGTGACCACAGCCCTCCCGGCACAGAAGGTGATCGAGGTAATCGATCCCCATGGTCACAAGGAAATCCTCACCGTGGGGATCGATCTCGAGCCCCTTGCTCTAAAGCAAGGTGATGAGGTTTCACTTTCCATTCTCGACGGCCTTGTTGTCGAACTGGAAGCCAGTACCAACCAAGACCTGAGTTTCAACCGCGAAGACATCATTCTTCCCTCGGACATGGGAAAGCTAAAGAAGGGCATGCGTGTGGCGCTGGCCTCTGGAACAGCTGAGGTCATCAGCATCGATCGGCAAGACAACAGCATTGATCTGCTGGGACCCCTCGGTGGCATTAACAACCTGGATGTGGTGATCACCGATGGAGCAGACCCCTTTGATCGCATCAAAGTTGGTGACACCGTCGATTTCCGACTGATCCAGCCCCTGGCTGTAAATGTGCGCAAATTGCCCGGCTCGACCACAGGTCAGGCCCTCAAGGGCTATCAGGTGAATGGAGAGCCGTTGCTGGTGAGCCCTCTGGCTGCCCAGGAGGTCAGCCTGAAAAGCGAGCTGCTTGAGGCCTTCGAACTCGCTCAGCTCACCGCCACCATCGAACAGCTGGTTCCTGGTCAGAAGCTGCTCAGGGTGAAGGGAGCTCGAGGGCACAGCATGCTGATTACATCAGCGATCGACCCGAACGCAGCGGGGCTCAAGGTCGGAGATCAGGTGAACATTGAAATGCTGCAAGGACTGGTGGTGGATCTGCGCAGCTCTCAGCAGAATCAGCTGACTCTGCAGAGAGAAGACCGCAAGCTGGGTCGTGATTTCGGACCGGTGCCTGCAGGTGCTCGGGTGGCCATGGCCAGTGGAACAGCAGAAGTTGTGCGCCTCTCTCGCACCGATCACAAGGTGACCTTGAGAGGCCCACTGGGCAAGATCCATAAGCTCGACATCCGCCCTGAGCTGGAAGATGAGGTTTTTGCCGGTTTGAGCGTTGGCGACATGGTCGACTTCCGTCTGATCAAACCAATTGCCATCCGTATCCAGCCAGTCGCCCAGCGTTAGCTCTGAGCTGATGCCAGTGCCCTAACGACATCTCCGCGAGTGAGAACCCCCACAGGACGGCGGTCCGTATCTACAACAATCAGACGTTGGGTGCCCTTTTCATGCAGCATCGAAGCAGCCTTGGGTAGTGGCAGGCCGACTTCGCAACTGTGGCTGTCACGGTGCATCAGGTCACCAACACTGTTGCCCAGCACCTGATGCACCTGGCGATCCCAGTTCAACGGATTGCGCAGGTAAATCACACTGTCGAGCAACATCACATAAGGACCAACATCCACACCGCTCTCGCGGACCATCAGATCCTGTTCGGTCAGTTCTCCGATCAGAACGCCCTCCCCGTCAACCACAGGCAGGCCACTCACATGGTGATCGTTGAGCAGACTGACAGCATCCTGCAGAGGGGTCTCCGCCGTCACCGTCAGCACCGGAGCGGACATCACCTCCCCGACCGTCTGCTGGAGCACCATGGGTCCTGATCAACTGCACGCATTCTGAGCCTTGATCTCTCCCTGGCGATTGTGGGCCGATCGACTCACGCTCCTGCGCGCCATCCTCGGAGCTCCGCTGCTGGTGCTGCTGGCTTCAGAACAGCAAAGCTGGGCTTGGTTGTTACTGCTGATCGGAGCCTTGAGCGACTGGGCTGACGGATGGATGGCGCGCAAAGCTGATGGAGGCAGCAGTTGGGGAGCAAAACTCGATCCCCTTGCTGACAAGTTGTTAATCAGCGCTCCATTGATCTGGTTGGCAGCCGAGCGACAACTGCCCCTGTGGGCTGTATGGCTGCTGCTGGCGCGAGAATTACTGATCTCCGGATGGCGTTCGGGTAGCTCCAGCGGAGCTCCAGCCTCTTGGCTGGGGAAATCGAAAACCACCGTTCAATTTCTGAGCCTATTTCTGATGCTTTGGCCCCCGAGCTGGACATCAGTCCAGATCACTCAGGTCCTGCATGCACTGGGTTGGTGGCTGTTCTGGCCAGGCCTGGTGCTTGCCCTCTGGTCAGCCATCGCTTACCTCAGCCCCCGATCAGCGCTTGGTCGGCACTGAAGTCGGGTGCCGATGTTGGAGCCAGCGCATAGTCGCGCTTGTAGCTGTCTGCCATGCAGCCATGGGCGTCAAAGCGTGGGGTCCAGGCAAGCTCTCGCTCAACGCGGCTGATATCAGTCAGAAAGTGGCTGAGTCTCAACGGAAAGCCTTTGCGGGCCTTCGGATCAAGTCCACTGGGATCGAAGCTGCGCAAGTCAAGGCTGCCAGGCTGACGACCACAGGCCAGAGCTGCTGCCTCGATCAGGCCCAGGAATGTGATCCCTCTCTTGGCAGAGCAGTTGTAGATGCGATTGCAAGAGGCATCCACCTCAAGGCAGCGCGCCATGGCTTCAGCGAGGTCCTCCACATGGCCGATCTGGGTGATGGTCGTTCCATCTCCAGGCAGGGGGATGGGACGCTCATTGACGATGCGATCGAAGAACCAACGCTCCACTGGGTTGTAGTTGCCCGGTCCGAGGATGTAAGTGGGTCTGAAGCTCGTGAAAGCAATCCCTTCTCGCATCAGCCATCGCTCGGTTTCACCCTTGCCAACATGACGACTTGCAGGATCAAGGGGACTGTCTTCATCCAGTGGCCAGATATGGCTGCCTGCATAGACACCTGCTGAACTCACGTAGAGAAAACGATGGCTGGGCGCACCCGTGCGCTCCACCACTCGCTGACTATCAGACAACGTGCGCCCGGAACTATCGACAATCACATCAAAAGCACGGCCCTTGAGCTGATCCAAGGACTGATCGTCTCCACGATCTCCATTCACCGCCTCAACACCTTCAGGAACGGGCTGACGTCCGCGCGTGAACAGGGTGAGCCTGTGACCCTGCTGAAGCAAACGGCTTACCAGGGGCTTGCCGACAAAACGGGTTCCCCCCATTAACAGGATTTGCACGATCACCCAGGCAGACCAAGGGTTATTGAAGCGCGCCCAACCCACCCATGCAGGATGGGAGTCTGTCCATTGCAACGGCCATGCAGATCATTCCAGCCATCGACCTGCTGGGTGGGGCCTGCGTGCGTTTACACCAAGGGGATTACGACCAGGTCACCCGCTTCAGCGATGACCCGGTATCCCAGGCTTTGAGCTGGCAAGACCAAGGGGCTCGCCGTCTGCACCTCGTGGATCTCGACGGTGCTCGCAGCGGTCAGCCGATCAACGATGCTGCTGTTCGCTCAATCACAGAGGCGCTTTCGATCCCTGTTCAGCTCGGTGGCGGCGTGCGTTCGGCTGAACGCGCCGAGGAACTTCTGGGGTGCGGTCTCGAACGCGTCATTCTCGGTACGGTCGCGTTGGAGCAACCAGAACTTGTCGTGGAGCTGGCGGACCGCCATCCCGGCAAGATCATCGTCGGCATTGATGCCCGCCACGGCAAAGTCGCCACAAGGGGATGGCTGGAAAACAGCGATACGGAAGCCACTGCACTGGCCGCAAGCTTCAGTGAATCTGCGATTGCAGCCATCATCAGTACCGACATCAGCACCGATGGAACCCTGGCGGGACCCAACCTCAAAGCCCTGAGGCAGATGGCCGAGGCCAGCGCTGTTCCTGTGATCGCCTCAGGCGGAGTGGGCTGCATGGCTGACTTGCTTGCCCTGTTAGCACTGGAGCCCCTCGGCGTTGAGGCTGTGATTGTTGGACGAGCTCTCTACGACGGCCGCATTGACCTGCGAGAGGCGCTCATGGGGCTGGGCGATGGACGACTTCAGGACCCACCAACAGGACTGTTGAACGACATGGCCTGAAAGCATCATCCAGCCGGGTCTAACCTGAAATCGTTACGACGACTGCCGTGGAGTCGCTGGTCCAGTCATTTCTGCCGAAGGGATCCAGCGACAAGCGCACGCTTCAGGATGCCTTCGATCATTGCCGCCATCTAGGTATGCGACTCAGCCGACAGCGGCGAATGGTGCTCGACCTGCTGTGGAGCGAAGCCAGTCACCTCAGCGCAAGAGACATCTTTGAGAAAATCAACCAGCAAGGCCGGCGAATCGGCCATACCTCCGTCTATCAAAACCTTGAAGCACTTCAAAGTGCGGGTGTGATCGAGTGCCTCGATCGAGCCAGTGGTCGGCTGTATGGGTATCGCAACGATCCCCATAGCCATCTCACCTGCCTAGAGACAGGTGCGATCGAAGACCTGGATGTGAAACTTCCAGACGATCTTCTAAGAGAAATCGAACGCCGGACCGGATTCAACATCGAGTCGTACACCCTGCAGCTGAACGGCCGTCCGAGAATTGCCACTGGAGCATCCTCGCCAGTGCCGTTACCTTGACGCTCATCAGCACAGTTTCAGGGCACCGTGACCGACCAGGACCGGGAGATTCTCCTTTTCGCTCCCGATCTTCTCGGTGAAAGCCTTGCTGCGGAACTCTCCACTGAACAGCTGACAGTTCGGGTCAGACGTTCGGCGGATCAGCTTCAGGGGCAACCTTCACTTGTGATTTGGTCACTGCCGACGGAGACTCAGTCTCTGATTCTGGAGCGGGAGATCCTGCAGCTGCAACAACGCTGGGCACCTGCACCCATGTTGCTGCTGTTACCCGCCGACTACAGACGTGATCCGCAGGCACTGCTCTCCTTGAACTGCGATGGCATTCTCCAGGACCCAGACCTTGCAGGACTCAGGGAGGCGGTCCAGACCCTCCTGAGTGGAGGCAGAGTGCTGAAGATCAAGCCCCATTCAGCTCACGCCTCAAGCAACGACCAGGACCTGAGCATTGCGCAGTGGCTTCTGGTCAGTGGCCTGCAGCAGATCGGTCGAGATCTCCAAGTCATCGAAGCGCTACTCGATCCCCCGCCTGAGCATCTTGTGATGCGACTGATGCTGGAGGGTCGTTGTCGTGAACTGCGCAGTGCCAGAAACCTCCTTCTTTGGCTCTGGGGACCGCTTCACACCGGCCTGGCTGAGGCGGTACCGCTAGGTGATCAGAGCAAAACACTTGAACTCACTCTGAGCGACAGACAACCGGCGGCCGTCTGGGATGCCATTCAGCAACGACTCGAAGGTGCTGTAAGCAGTGGACTCGGAAACGGCACAGGCCAGTTGCTGGCCATAGAGGGGCTTCATCCGGAACGACGCCGCGACCTCTTACTCGCTCTTCTGCAGCAATTGCATGAGGTTCTTTTACGTCTGCGCGACGATGAGCTTGTCTGCACGCGTGACCAGAAAGCACTGAGTGCTCGCTGGCACTCCTTGCAGACAGAAGTGAAGCAGCAAGCTTTGCGCAGCGTCGCTGGCAACTATGTGCGGCTTCCGCAGGGCGAAAGTCTTGTTGCCGTGGCCGACCAACTGGTGGATCGGACGGATCTCCGACAATCGGATGATGAGCTGCCAGACCCACAGACCATGCTGGCGTCCCTGGTGCTGGATCAACCGGTCCTCGTCGATGGTCAGCTGCTTCCCTCAGACGATCCCAGAGCTCTGCTGCAGCTGGAGACCCTGATCAGCAACTGGCTTGTGCGCACAGCAGAGCTGATTGGTTCCGAACTGCTCGGAGTCTGCGGCGAATGGCCCGAACTGCGCCGATATCTGCTGCAGCAGAATCTGGTTTCCACACGCGAGCTGGAACGTCTGCGCAACCAACTCAACAGTCAGTCGCGCTGGCAGGACTGGATCGAACGTCCGATCCGCTTGTACGAGAGTCGGCGATTGCTGTTCAGCCTCAAAACAGGACGCATCGAACCGTTGCTTTTGACCGAGCCAAGGGATCAGGAGCTCAGGCGTCTGCGCTGGTGGCAACAGCAGGTCGCTCTGATCGTGGAAGCCCGAGATGCCATCGCACCACAGGTTCAGGCCTTGGTGAAACGTCTTGGTGACTTGATGGTGGTAGTGCTGACCCAGGTGGTAGGTCGGGCGATCGGTCTGATCGGACGTGGCATTGCTCAAGGCATGGGTCGAAGTCTCGGGCGCAGCTGATTCTCAGCGGCGAGGGGTGACCAGGGCTCAGAATGGCCGGACTGTATCGGTGCCATGACCGCGTTTCTGATCCGTTCCATCGTCGCGGTACTGGCCTTGATGCTGATGGCGTTACCGGCTCAGGCCATACGGGAAACAGACAGCTACGACGGCAATATTTTCGCGCTGTATGCCGGTAATGGATCTCTGGTTCCCCCTGCTGTCACCCTGGCTGATTCACAACAAGCGGGACGCACAAGCGTCATCGTTTACTACCTCGATGACAGCAGAACAAGCAAAGCCTTCTCTCCAGCTGTGTCGGAACTTCAAAGGCTCTGGGGAAACAGCGTTGACCTTCTGCCTTTGACCACTGACGCTCTGCAGGGGAGAACCACCAACGACCTCACTGATCCTGCGCATTACTGGCACGGAATTGTTCCGCAGGTGGTGGTGATCGACGGAGATGGCCAGCTGTTGCTCGACGAGGAGGGGCAAGTCCCTCTCGAGCAGATCAACGCTGCCATCAGTCAGGCAACCGGACTTCCCGCCCCGCAGGGAGAAAGTATGAGCCTCAGTTTCAACGAGCTCAACACGGAAGTGATCTCACGTTGAACGTTCACGCGGACGCCTTACGCTGCGCGCCATTGAGACCGGCCGACAGCCGACGTTGACATGTGTGTTCTGCTTGTGATTCTGCTCCTAATCGGACTGGGAGTGTTCTGGATCGAAGCGCGGCATCGGTTGAGGCCGGCATCTCCTCTGACACTTCGCCAGCACGATTGGAGCGTTGCAAGCAATGGCAATGATCTTGAACTGGAGGGATGGATCGAAATCTCCAACCCCCATGCGCGCATGGAGGTGATGGTGCCTGAGCTACAGATCAACCCTGTTCTGATCGGCAGCTCAAACCTGCGCGATGTAACGGTCAAAACCCGGATCACACCACACCATCCTGACGAAGACACTCGGGCAGACGGCTACTGGCCGGCCTACATCGTGAAAGGTCACAAAACCACTCGCATCAAGGTCAACGTCAGCCTCAGCGGTCAGACAGGCGAGGTGATTGCCAATCGGGTCGATACGGTCTGGATCGATGTCAACTGGGTGAACTACGGCCCCTTCGGACGTCTCAACCGTCGCCAGGGCGTGGTTGTGCCCCTACGCAGACCTGCTGTGGTGCAGCCAAGCCAAGCTGAATTCCGCGCTGGAGAGAACTGCAAGGTGCTTCCCTTGAAAACGCACTTGCTGGGACCTCTCGATAACACCATTGAGGTACTTCGTGACTATGCGGGCGAGCTCGTGCAACCAGGTGACATTCTCACGATCGGGGAAACCCCTGTCGCGGTGATTCAGGGGAGATACAACCATCCCTCCATGGTCGAACCGACCTGGATCGCTCGCTTGCTCTGCCGAGTGTTCCACCCCACTAGCAGCCTCGCTACCGCCTGCGGGTTGCAAACACTGATCGATCAGGTCGGACCGACCCGAGTCCTCCTCGCTTGGTCGATTGGCTTGGCGCTGAAAAGTGTTGGTTTTAAAGGCTGGTTCTATCGACTCGCCGGCGATCAAGCGCGCCTGATTGATGACATCACCGGAACAACACCCCCTTACGACCAAACCATCGTGCTTGGCCCAGCAGAGCCGGTCCGCCTTTGCCAGGATGCCGCAGACGCTCTGGGCGTCTGCGTTGCAATCGTTGATGTCAACGATCTTGGTCGGGTGAAGGTCCTGGCCTCGAGCAACGGCTGTGATGAAGCGCTGCTACATCGCGCTCTACGACCCAACCCAGCGGGGAATGCCAACGAGCGCACTCCACTGGTGCTGGTCAGGCCGGCTTGACCTCACACAACGAAAGGCGGCGATAGATTTAAACAGTGGTGGAGGGCTGCCGTGGCAACATCAGCCGGATTCCGGCTCAGGGTTGAGCCCTTAAAAGCCGGTCATTTGGCCCAGATTGCGTCGGCTTCCGATGCCTGTTCCAGCATCGAGAACAGCGCTCTGCAGAGCTTGCTGGTTCAGTCCTGGTTTAGCCGTCTCGAACAGTGTCTTCCTGACCCTCTCAACGCGCGACTCACGCGGGTGCTCGCTCTGATTGAGTCGTCCTCTGAATCAGCGGACCAGATCGAATCCCTGCTACTAATGCGCTCCAGCAACCGTCGCAACAGTTGCTGGCATCTCGACGTTCTCTCCATTGCTTCACCTCTTCACTTCAGTCGCCAGCAAGGCCTGCGATTGCTGATCCAGCAGGCACTAAGCGATGACATCGCCCGCTGTCGTAGCTGGCTCGTGCGCTGCGACCCCACGGACCGGCCGCAACTGGATCTCCTGCGAGAGCTTGGATTTCAGCCTCTGCGCCAGGCGCGCATCTGGAATCCGCCGGTCACAGTTTCGCCATCACCCCCTGACGCAGAGAGCAATCTGCAGCTGTCAGAAGGACTCAGCTGGAATCCTCTCAACCAAAACAATGCACGACAGCTGTTGGCCCTTGAGCAGGCCAGCATCAGTCCACAGCACAGACAGATCCTTGATCGCCAGTGGTGCGACCTGCTCGACCTGCGCGGCGGCGGGTCAACTGTTTTGACAGTGGAGAGAGATGAAAGCAGTCAGGTGATTGCAGGGCTGATCAAGCGTCCATGGGGGATGGATTCACCCCGTCTTGAAGTGCTGCGGGGTCCGGCGTGGGATGAACGCATCGGCATTGGATTACCCGCAGCGTTATCTCAACTACTCAGTCAGCCGATTCCCCCAACACTTCTCGTTGCGGAAGAAGACCACCAGCTGAAGTCCGTACTCGCAAGAGAGGGATGGCAGGAAGGATCTCAAGAAATGATGCTGGGGCGAAGCATCTGGAGGCGTGTGCACCAGCGCAGCCTGGGTGGGCTCCGGCCACTTGAATCCATGCTTGGTCGCCTGCAGCCTCAACAACCTCCATTGCCCACCCCGAGCCTGGCCCCGAGGCGTTGAGTTGAACTCACGTCCCCGCGCGCGATCTGCTCTCAGCCTTGATGTAGGGCGTCGAAGAATCGGACTGGCAGGCTGTGACGGCCTTGGATTGACTGTCACACCACTCCAGGCGTTGAAACGTGGTGACTTCGGCAACGATCTCAGTCAAATCAAGACACTCTGCGACGATCGCCGGGTAGAAGCATTGGTCGTGGGACTTCCTCTGGATGACAGCGGCAACCCAACCATGCAAGCCAAATACTGTCATCGCTACGGAGTCCGCCTGGCCCGTGCCCTGTCACTTCCGATGGCCCTTGTGAACGAGCACAGCAGCAGCTGGGCAGCTGGAGAGCGCCATCAGCTGCATGGTGATCGCACTGGCCGACTGGACAGCGCAGCGGCAGCACTTCTGCTTGAACAGTGGCTAGCCGATGGACCTGAAGCGCAACCAGTCCAGATGGCGCCTGAGGATCGTGGCGAAACGGATGCTGATGCAAGATCCTGTATTTCAATTCCTCCAGCGCCATGAGTTCAAGCGGACCTGCATCCAGCGGTGAGGTGCCCACCGTTCTCGTCAAGGACCGTGACGGACATGACCTGCTCTGTTTTCTTGAGCAACTCATTCCACTCGATGACAAGGATTACGCCCTGCTCACGCCGGTTGACACGCCTGTATGTCTGTTCCGGCTGCGAGACGGGGATGATCCGGAGCTGATCGAAAGCATCACCAGTAGCGAACCGATCCTTTCAGTCGCTGACGTCGTGCTTCAGGAACACGATCTCACCCTGGTTCGCTCAGCGGTGACTCTGACCGTCAACGGTGAGCTTGATGAACCAGACCCCGAAGATCTCGACGATGAGGACGTTGATGATGAATCCGAGACCTACGAGCTGTTGGTGAGTTTTCTGGTGGATGAACAGGAATACGGCCTGTACATCCCTCTGGATCCATTTTTTGTTGTGGCAAGGATGGACGACGGTGCAGCATTGCTGGTCGAGGGTGATGAGTTCGACCGCGTTCAACCAAGAATTGAAGCCGAGCTGGATGAACAGGGACTGCCTGAGTGATGCAGCGTCACTGGCTAATACCGGATTGGGATCCGGGGCTGACCCTGGCCCACTTGCCCCTGGAACCACTAATCGGGAGGGGAATCAGGGTTCTATTACTCGATGTGGACCGCACCCTTCTTCCAGGGCGTGATGTGGAACTTCCCGCTCCAATGCGTCGTTGGGCTGACGAAGCATCGCGTTTGCTGCACATCCATCTGATCAGCAACAACCCCTCGCGTCAGAGAATCCAGGCAGTGGCGGATCAGCTCAATGTGACGTACACCTGCTCGGCAGCAAAGCCTCGAAGAGGAGCGATTCGCCGTGTGATCAACAAGCTTCCAAATGTGCCCGCAGAGATCGCCATGGTGGGGGATCGCGTGTTCACCGATGTTCTTGCCGGCAACAGACTGGGGCTTTACACCGTGTTAGTGAGACCACCTCGCTTCGACGGCACACCGTGCAGTCACGATCGTGTTCAAAGGCTGGAACGGCATCTCGCCAGATTTTTTGGAGCAGTGGGTCAATGACGCTCAGGGTTGTGAAAGTGGGTACCAGCCTGCTGAGACAACGCCAAGAAACGTCCACGGCTGAGGCGATTGCAGGGTTATCCAGGACACTGGCGGAAAGCATGGGCCGCGGCGATCGAACGGTATTGGTGTCATCTGGAGCCGTTGGTCTCGGCTGCCAACGGCTCGGAATGACCCAGCGTCCCCTCAGCCTTCCAGGCCTGCAGGCTGCCGCATCAGTGGGCCAGGGATATTTAATGAGCCTCTATGAAAAAGCATTCTCCTGCCACTCCATTCCCGTAGCGCAGGTGCTTCTCACTCGAGCGGACCTTGCAGACCGCTTGAGCTACCACAATGCATCCGCCACATTGAATCAACTGCTCGAGTGGGGAGTGCTTCCTGTGGTGAATGGCAACGACACGGTGTCATCGGACGAGCTGAAATTCGGTGACAACGACACCCTCTCAGCTCTCGTAGCTGCTGCAGTCAAGGCAGATGAGCTGATTCTGCTCACTGATGTGGACAGCCTTTACTCAGCAGACCCTCGCAGTGATCTCAATGCCACTCCAATTAAGGATGTGCATGATCACGAGCAGATCGGAGAGCTCGAAGAAGGTGCAGGCAGCGGCGGCCAGTGGGGGACTGGGGGAATGGCCACAAAGCTTGCGGCTGCTCGAATCGCCACAGCAAGCGGCGTCACAGTGCATCTGGGCGATGGCCGAAAATCTGAGCCACTGCAGAACATTCTGCGCGGAGGGCGAGGCGGCACTGTTTTCCATCCCCATCCTCAACCGCTTGGCAATCGCAAGAGCTGGCTAGCCCATGCACTGAAACCAACAGGTTCGTTGCACCTTGATCCAGGAGCTTGTCGAGCACTGCTGAACAAGGGAGCTTCGCTTCTGCTTGTTGGTGTCACCGAGCTGGAGGGACAGTTCGATGCAAACCAGGCTGTGCTCCTGCTTAATGAGAACGGCCAGGAAGTGGCTAGAGGGCTGGCAACGATGAGCAGCGAGAAGTTGAGCGATCTCTTGACCGAGCAGTCATCGAATCAGACAACCACTGGCAATTCACCTGTCGTGGTCCATCGCGACGCCATGGTGTTGATGATGCCGACAACACACCAGGGCTCAAATTCATGAATAGTGCATTTAAATGAGAATTTTAAAGGGGAAGGCATCTCAAGCCCCCCAAATTCACTGATCAATCCGGCATAAACTCAAATAATTTAGCATAATTCAAAGACCTATTTGTTTGCGGAAAGTCCCATATAATACCCAAATCCGTTGGCACAAATCATACTAAGCAAGAGAAATGGGATAATAATATTGGCGTAATCGTGGGCCAGCCAAGACGTCAACAGAAATGCCCCGACAGACGCTGCAGCGAACAAACTAATAATCGGATCCTGTTTTGCTGACATAACAAGATTAACAACCATCGCTAGATTAGCGATAGACTCGCTACGCAGTGGTATCAGCGTCTACCACAACCAACAACATCAGAAGCAATACATCACCTAACCAACCCACCTTCAGTCGCTTATAACCCATTCAATCCAACTCCGATCAATGCGCAAACTAACGAAAAAGGATAAACTCCTTCAAACAGATGAACGGATTCGCACCGAACCGACAGCGAAGGACTACTTAATTGCAGGCAAAATCAAATAGATATAAAGAAGAAGGCCTGAATACAAAACTCCAAGAATCAGAATCCACTTGGACATAACTGCTTGTTGAGATGGTCCAGCATAGCCAACAGGCTAACCAACCTTTTTCTCAACTAAACAAATACGACCAAAAGACAACAACGGAGCGAAAGAATATTGACAAAAAATCCAAACCTAGAAACGAAACAACAACAACACTTGCCTCAAGCCGCAAGGCCTAAGAATTCAGCACTCAAGAATTTAAACCTCAAAACTAAAGCACGAAAGTACTTGCTTGCTCCTTGAAGCATTGGCAGAATTGAGAGTAGACAAAAAATCGAAAATCCCTTCATAAAGCATTACCTAGTCGCGGTGTTCGGCAAATGCAGTCAACCAGTATCGCCTATTTACACTCACGAAAAGTCGTGATTTCGGAACCGTTGGGGGCGCATCATCAACCTCTTAGCCGGCTAAATTAACTGGAACTTCTCACTGGATTCTCAAAGGCTGTCAGTAGCGAACGCGTTGCCAACCAGCCTGAGAATTTCAGCTGTGAAAACGATGTTCAGTCAATCGGTACGTCTCCATGCGCTTCAGCGAGTTGATCGCCATTCTTGAGCAGGGCGAATGCGGCGTTCTGAAGGTTTCCAGAGGCCAAGATCCTGAACTGCGTGGGGCTGCTTCTCTTGAATGCGCACAACCCGATCAGCTCAGCTTCCTTGAACAAGGCAATGCCCTGATCACAAGCCTTGAGACCAGTGCAGTGGGTGCACTACTCCTGCCTGATCAGGAGGAGCTGAAGACATTTGCCGAGCAAAGAAAACTGGCCTGGGCCGTCTGTCGCGATCCAAGACTGGCTTTCGCAGAAGCACTGGAACAATTGCATCCCCGTCCTGTTCAAAACGCCGGCATTCATCCCAGCGCCGTGATCTCCGATCGCGTGCAGATTGGCGCTGGTGTCAGCGTCTGCGCCAACGTGACGATTGGGGATGACACTCGGATCGGAGCTCAAACCGTGATCCATCCAGGAGTGGTGATCTACGGCAATGTGGAAATCGGTGAAGGGTGCGAATTGCATGCCAATGCCGTTCTTCACCCCGGATGCCGCATCGGCAAAGGTTGCGTTGTTCACTCCAACGCAGTCGTGGGATCCGAGGGGTTTGGCTTTGTGCCAACGGCCAAGGGTTGGCGCAAGATGCCCCAGACCGGATTGGTGGTTCTCGAAGATGGAGTCGAGATCGGCTGCGGGAGCACGATTGATCGTCCCTCCGTGGGTGAAACGCGGATTGGAGCCGGCAGCAAAGTCGACAACCTGGTCCAGATCGGCCACGGCGTGGTGACAGGACGGGGCTGCGCCCTGGCCTCACAGGTGGGTATTGCCGGTGGAGCGCGTCTCGGTCATGGGGTAATTCTTGCCGGACAGGTGGGCGTCGCCAATCGTGCAGTGATCGGCGACAGAGCCATCGCGAGCTCCAAGAGCGGCATCCATGGCGAGATCGCCTCAGGGGAAGTGGTGAGTGGTTATCCAGCCATTCCCAATAGGCTCTGGCTGCGCTGTTCTGCGGCCTTCAGCAAATTGCCGGAAATGACCAAACAACTTCGACAGCTCCAGCGTCAGGCTGCACCACCGGCCTCTCGCCCTGAAGGATCAGAGACCGCTCAGTAATCTCCCCCCAGCACTGTCCGGGCTCGGCAACATGGATCAGAATCGAGTCGTTCTTCTTCCTGGTGACGGCATCGGTCCGGAAATCACCGCCGTTGTCCGAGAGCTGCTTGAAGTCGTCGCCTCTCGTTTCGACTTCAACCTGACGTTCGATCAACAGCTGATCGGTGGAGCCGCCATCGACGCCACTGGAGAACCGTTGCCGGCAAGCACGCTGGAGACATGCCGTTCAGCGGATGCCGTGTTGCTTGCCGCGATCGGCAGTCCACGTTTTGATGCATTACCGAGAGACAAGCGACCGGAAAGCGGACTGCTGGCGCTGCGTTCAGGCATGCAGCTTTTCGCCAATCTCCGCCCGGTGAAGATTGTGCCCGCCTTGATCGATGCCAGCACTCTTCGGCCGGAAGTCATTGAAGGAGTCGATCTGATGGTTGTCCGTGAACTGACAGGTGGCATCTACTTCGGCCAACCAAAAGGTCGAATCGAAGCTGATGGAGAAGAACGGGGCTTCAACACCATGACCTACTCGAATTCAGAGGTGGATCGGATCGCCAAGGTGGCTTTCGAGCTGGCGGGTGAGCGGAGGGGCCAACTCTGCTCTGTTGACAAGGCCAACGTTCTTGATGTCAGCCAGCTATGGAGAGACCGCGTGGATGCCTTGTCGAACAACTACAGCAACGTGGAGGTGAGTCACATGTACGTGGACAACGCTGCGATGCAGCTCGTGCGAGCTCCACGTCAGTTCGATGTCCTGCTCACAGGCAATCTTTTCGGCGACATACTCAGCGATGAGGCAGCCATGCTTACGGGATCCATCGGCATGCTGCCCTCAGCCTCCCTGGGAAGTGACGGGCCGGGGCTCTTTGAACCGGTGCATGGATCAGCCCCGGACATCGCTGGCCAAGACAAAGCCAACCCCATGGCCATGGTTCTCTCCGCAGCGATGATGCTGAGAACAGGCTTGAAGCAGCCCAGCGCTGCTGACGCACTGGAAAAGGCTGTGGATCAAGTGCTGGCCAAGGGCTTCCGCACCGGCGATTTAATGGCGGAAGGTTGTACACCACTGGGTTGCAGGGCGATGGGCGAAGAGCTGCTCAAGGCACTCTGAGCGGATTAGATCAAGCAAAATTCGGAATCGGTCCGTTGACCTGCCAAACTCTTCGGGCCAGATCTGCCTCCGTCGATGTCGAAGCGTCACCCCGTCGTGGCTGTCACCGGTTCCTCAGGTGCCGGCACCAGCACCGTGAAGCGTGCCTTCGAGCACATCTTCGCCCGTGAAAGCATCACACCGGCTGTCGTTGAAGGTGACAGCTATCACCGCTTCGAGCGCATGGCCATGAAAGATGCCATGGCTGATGCTCTGGCCAAGGGTGAGAACTTCTCCCACTTCGGCCCTGAAGCCAACCTGTTTGACAAGCTTGAGGAACTCTTCCGCGTCTACGGCGAAACAGGAGGCGGGCAGAAGCGCTACTACCTGCACAGTCCAGAAGAAGCCGCCGAACACAATTCACGCCTAGGAGTCGATCTAAACCCCGGCCAGTTCACACCCTGGGAAGACATTCCAACTGGCACGGACCTGTTGTTTTACGAAGGTCTTCACGGTGGAGTAAAAGGTGATGCCTACGACGTTGCATCACTCGCCGATCTTTTGGTGGGTGTGGTGCCGATCACCAATCTCGAATGGATTCAGAAGATCCACCGTGACAATGCCGAGCGGGGCTATTCAGCGGAAGCAATTGTGGACACCATCCTGCGCAGGATGCCTGACTACATCAATCACATCTGTCCACAGTTCAGTCGCACCGATATCAATTTCCAGAGAGTCCCAACGGTCGATACCTCCAACCCCTTCATCTGCAGGAACATTCCCAGCCCAGATGAAAGCTTTGTGATCATTCACTTCCGCAAGGGGGCTCGAGAGAAATGGGGGATTGACTTCAACGATCTTCTGAACATGATCCACGACTCGTTCATGTCCAGTCCCACCAGCATCGTGGTGAACGGAGGCAAGATGGGATTTGCTATGGAGCTGATCCTCACACCAATCATCCACCGCATGATTGAAGAGAAGAAAAAGCTGAACTGATTGCTTCATCAAGAGTCCCAATCAGTCCTATCGTGGGCTCATCTGAATGTTCAGGTGAGCCTATTTCTGTTTCACCTCCCTCCTTCGTGATCGCGGGAGCCGGCGGAAACGCCAGCCTCACTCCACGCTGGGACCGAGTGGACAGCAGACGCCTGATCGCTTTGGCCCGAAGCATTTATTTCCAGCATCTGAGCGAATCAACCCATTCACTCGAACCCTACGGGGTTGTGGTGAATATCCATCTCACAGAGGGGCGTGTTGTTCTCGATGCACCAACGCTGTTGCCCGATGAACAATTCATCAGTGCAGAACTAATCAGTCGCAGGCTCCGGCGATCACGCCATCCAAAAGAACGGCTCAGAGGGCAGGGGTCTTGAACCCACTCCTGTGGATCGTGCTGCTGACAGGAGCCTGTGTTGGCAGCTTCATTAACGTCGTCGTCTGGCGGCTACCGAGAGAAGAGTCCGTTGTGTGGCCGGGCAGTCGCTGTCCTCATTGCGGCCATTCCGTGCAATGGCACGACAACATCCCCGTGATCGGCTGGCTGGCTTTGAGAGGACGCTGCCGCAACTGCGATCAACCCATTTCAGCGCGTTACCCGCTAATTGAAGCTCTCACTGCAGGCTTGTGGCTGAGTGCAACGTGGGCCACCGGCTTCAGCGCTGGCACGTTGTCAACGAACTCCATAACGAGTCTGTTCACGCTGGTAGGCGGAGTCGTGCTGATCAGCCTGTTGATGCCGCTGGTGCTGATCGACATTGATCACCTCTGGCTGCCGGAACCCATCTGCCGCGGAGGAGTGATCGCGGGACTACTGGCCACTGGACTTGTGACAGCCTTTGCAGAGCAGCAGACGGCCGGAAGTCTTCTGTTCAATCATCTGTTGGCCTCAGCAGCGGGATTACTGGCCCTGGAAGCTCTCAGCGCTTTGGCGGAACGCTTGGTGGGTCAACCTGCACTGGGGCTAGGTGACGCCAAACTGGCAGCCATGGCCGGAGCCTGGCTGGGACTGACTGGACTTGGAGTGGCGATGGGGATCGCTGTGATTTCAGGGGCATTGTTCGGAGTCATCGGCAGGATCACAGGCCGCCTGAAACCCAGAGAACCTTTTCCATTCGGTCCTTTTATTGCCATAGGGATCTGGCTGGTCTGGTTAATGGGCCCCCGATGGTGGTGGAGTCAGTGGGTAGCACTGATAGGACCATAAAAAAGCCCGTTCATCCTGGAGTGACAGGTCAACGAGCCTTGAATCTTTTTCATCCCATAAGGGAATGAACCCAGACCTGAGTTCGCTCAGCCTGATTTTGATCAGACCGCAGCACCGCCGCCAGCTCCTGCAATGTCAAAAGCTCCTCCTGCTTTGACATTGGCAAGCAAGGTTCCGTCGAGGAACTGTTGATCAAGCAGAATCAATGCCGCCGGGCTGGAGTCGGCCAGGCGCAATCGTTTCAGAACAAAGCGAGCTTCAGATTCTTCCTGCAGTTGCTCACCCACAAACCAATCAAGCATGGCCGTGGCAGTTCTGTCGCCTTCCTGCTCAGAGAGCGTGTAGATGTTATTGATTGACTTAGTGACGGTCTTTTCCATCTCATAAACTTTGTCAAAAAGCGCTTTAACAGACTGCCACTCTCTCTCAGGCGAATCGATCGTTGGCAGCTGAACATTGCATTCACTATCAACAAGATAGGCAATAAACTTAGAGGCGTGACCTCGCTCTTCAGTACTCTTATTAAGCATATAACTAGAGAAACCAATCAGATCTCTTTCACGCAACCAAATCGACATCGCCAGATATGTATGACTAGCCTGAAACTCAAGCGCAAGATGTTCATTGATTGCCGAAGTATGCGATGCCATAAAAAGAAAGCTGATAATTTTTTATAGACATGCCGTTCCCAGCGAGCCCTAGAGCAAAGATTAAAAAGGCCCAAAGCACATCACGCCTGCAACAAATGATACTCGAGGCGACGCCTGATTCAACTCACGATTAGTGATCAGCCGTAACCGAATGAACCAACAAAATGAGCCGTCGTTGATATGACTCAAGACACCCAGTGGAACTGGCAACTGAAAATGCAACTATCATGGAGCGCCTTCATTCCTTAAAGGGGAGCGGATTGGTCACCAGATGACTACCTCCGCCAAATCCCTCGCAGGAGAATCAAACTCAAAAGACACTGAATAAAGTGTTCATAAGATTTGATCACTTGAGAAAGAGATCACCACATCGGTGAAATCACCGCCACTTGATCCAGGCATGGCAGCGAACCCGAATTGATTCGGGCCCAGCGCCTTGAAGCGAACAATGCCATCAGCATTGGCCTCATTCCAGGCAAACCAAGTGTCTGCACCTGAAATAACATAAGGCGCTAAATAGACACCACTCAAGGAACCACTCAATGCATAGTCACGCGTAAGCGAAGAATTCCCATCGAGATTTAGACCATTCAGCCCATCCACTAAATTGCCTGAATTCAACGCAACAGATTGATAATTCGCATCTCCTGGCCTGACGGCATTACCGAGCGCGTCGATCACCGTTCCTTCTGTATCAAGAACCTGGTAGAAACCAATCAGAGAATCGCCACCTGCCTGGCCACTCATGCCAAGCGAACCCGTAAGACGCTGCGCTGTGGTGAGCGAGGAGAGATTCAAAACCGGCGCAATCTCCTGCCCTATTCCAGTGAGCGAGTCTGGCCCTTGCCAATTTTGCGCAAGCTGCAAGGAGTAATAAAGGTTAGCTTGATAGTTTTGATTCACCCCAGAGTTCAGCCTTGAATTTTGAATAGCTCCGGCCCTCAAAATCGCCAAGGTTTCTGGAGCTGAAATGGACGCATTTTGCGCACGGATCAGCCCTGCCATTCCAGCAATCACTGGCGAAGCCATCGATGTGCCAGCAAGATATCCATAATTTCCATCACCCACATCTCCAGTTCCCACAGGCAATGTACTAAGAATCTCGGTCCGAGATGTGTTTGCATATATCGGGTCCCCAAGCGCATTCACTCCAACAATCACACTGCTTCCGTCACCGCCTGGAGCACTGATGGAAATGGACTGACCATAGTTGCTATAACTAGACTTGAAGTTTTGAGCATTAGAGGAACCTACTGAAGCAATATTTCCAAAGATTTGGCTGAATACAGCTGGCTGTGAGGTATACGCATCAAAGTTACCGACACTATCCCATTTATTTCGATCAAAATATTCCGTCCCATCATTGCCAGAAGCCATCGCAACAAAGACATCATTCTCATAAGCATGCTGCAAGGCCGACTTAAAACGTCCAACCTCAGGATCCTGACTATTCAAAAAGTCCTGTGGGGTTAATTTAAAAGCCCCACCCAGTGACATATTGATCACTTTGGCGCCGTTATCCACGGCGTAATAGATGGCATCTAAAAGATCAGAGTTTTCGTATGTAGGTTTTCCACCAAAAACATCAAGCACCATCAGTTGCGTATTCCAGGCAACTCCCGAAACACCAATCTGATTATTTCCCTGAGCGCCTGCAATTCCGGCAACATGCGTTCCATGACTTTCATCAATATTCATTTCCGGCGAGTCGTTGACAAAATTCCAGCCGTGAATATCGTCTACTTTTCCATTACCATCATCATCGTCACCATTACCTGGGATCTCACGGGAATTGATCCACAGATTATTAATAAGATCGGGATGCTTAACATCAACTCCCGTATCAATAATAGCGATCGGCAAATCTGCATCAACAGCTAGCTTCCACGCTTCCGGAGCGCCAATGTCAACATTAGGCGCTGCTAGCCATTGACCACCTCGATCTCTCCAATCACCGACAATACCAGTGTTAAACAGATGCCATTGCTGATCAAGAAGCACATCATCACTCAAGAGAGTTGTATCATTAAAAGTCTTTCCATCCAAGGACAATTCAAATTTAGCGTCTCTTAGATCTTGACTCAGACCTTGCGCAAACCCAACTTGAGGCACAATTCGCAGCCAGTATTCGCCTGGCTCTAATTGCGCGAATACATTTTCCGGTTCACTTCCAGGATTCGTAGAACTATTGAGAACAGTTGGTTGATCAAATGGGTAAACAGTGAAATAAGGCCCTCCAGTCTCTGGATCAATTTGTCCAATATAAAGATCATAATCACCTGGCAATTGCGACAAAGTGATATTTAAGTTTACTGCATCAAGAACCGAAAATTTAACAAAAACAGAACCTGCGCCGTCGCTGGGGTGAATACTCTGCAGTTCCCCAAGTGATGTGCTGAATGTTTTTAATTCACCTGACTGAATCTGAATTGATTCGGAGCCCATTAACCCAATCCGAGGTCGATCAATCTTCAATATGCGCAGAGAAGGTTAAGGAACGGTTAAGAGCTTGTTTTTGACTTTGGGCAGCCTGAGAACAGGCATCGATCCATCAGATCCGATGACAAGTCAAGAAGCGACTATGCAGTGAGATTCGATTTTGATCATCAAAGAGTTGATATTGGTTTGAATAAAAGAACCCAGTTAGGTACAAACATCCTCGGCAGGCATTTGAGGAACTGACACGATCACGCAAGCCTGCTCCTTACCAATTCCTGCCTCACTTTGAAAGTGAAATTATGTCGTCCTTGGCATCGCACTTGGCATCTCAAAAACTTGGGGAATTCCTTGGTACTGTTTGAAGCAGCTGTTTTGGCTGGCCCGCTGCAAACAACTACGATCACTAGTTGATCTAGAGGTCTGAAGGGATATGAGCCTGTTCGACTGGTTCGCTGATCGTCGCAAGGGTCAGTCCGTGGTCAAGGTCGCGCAGGAGCCCGAGGAGGGGGATGGTCTCTGGAGCAAATGCCCTGAATGCTCCCAGGTGGTCTATCGCAAAGACCTTCTGGCCAATGCAAGCGTCTGCGGCAACTGCAGCTATCACCACCGCATCTTCAGTGCTGAGCGAATCGCGATCATTGCCGACGAAGGCAGCTTTGAACCGCTTGACGACGACCTGACTCCCACCGACCCATTGGGGTTCAAAGATCGACGTGCCTATGCCGATCGCCTGCGTGAAACCCAAGCCAGCACAGGACTTCGTGATGGTGTGATCACCGGACTCTGCCGGGTGGACGACATACCCATGGCCCTTGCCGTGATGGATTTCCGTTTCATGGGGGGATCCATGGGTTCCGTGGTGGGGGAAAAAATCACCCGTCTCATTGAGGCGGCCACAGCCAAGCGCCTGCCCCTGCTGATCGTCTGTGCCTCAGGAGGTGCACGCATGCAGGAAGGGATGCTGAGCCTGATGCAAATGGCCAAGATTTCCGGTGCTCTGGAACGCCATCGCGAAGCCGGTGTGCTTTACATGCCACTGCTGACGCACCCCACAACCGGAGGCGTCACGGCGAGCTTCGCCATGCTCGGCGATTTGATCCTGGCCGAACCGAAGGCTCTGATCGGCTTTGCAGGTCGGAGAGTCATTGAACAGACCCTGCGGGAGAAGCTTCCCGACAACTTTCAGACGGCCGAATACCTTCAAGACCATGGTTTCGTTGACACAATCGTTCCGCGAACCCAGCTAAAAACCACCTTGGCAACGCTTTTAACCCTGCATGGCTGTCGTCCTGAGGTCCCAGTCCAGGCATGAACGAAAATCTGCCCAAACGAGTTCAACAGTGTCTGACATCAGCACTGTTGGCTTTGCTGATCGTGGTGCTGGCGCAGCCTGTTTTCGCTGGTCCTGTTGATTGGCGTGAAGTGCCATCAACCAGCGAAGGGCAGCAGTGGTGGGACGCGGGAAGCGTCCGCAGAACGAGAGATGGCAATGTCTCTGTTCTCAGCCGATACAGCCTGAAAACAGACGACGAGTCGCCTGCCTTGGGGACGCTTGTGGTGATGGAGATCGATTGTGATCAGTCGCTTTACCGAGACACTCAGAAGAACGGCCTGCCTCGTTTTAGAGCTGACTGGGAAGCGCCGGCCAAAGATGATTTGATCACCGAAGTCATCAACGCCGTTTGCAGTTCCGAACTGACCTAACCGCTTCCTGCTCACGCTCGCCCAGTTCCCCATGGCTCCCAATCCGACAGCACAACGCCCGATTGGTGTTGCCATAGCCGGTCTCGGCTTCGGCGAAGCGGTGCATCTACCCGCTCTACAGAGCGTTCCTGAGCTGGAGCCGGTCGCTCTCTGGCATCCCCGTCAGGATCGGCTGGACCAGGCCTGCAGCAACTCAGGGCTGAATGGCCACAGCAGCTGGGACTCACTCCTCGAGGATTCCCAAGTCGATGCGGTGATCATTGCCACACCACCGGCCCCCCGGTATGAGCTTGCGAAGCGAGCTCTGAAAGCAGGCAAGCATCTGCTGCTAGAGAAACCGGTCGCCCTGAACGCCGGGGAGGTGGCGGATCTGCAGCGCGAAGCCATCGGCAGAGGTCTCAGCGTTGCCGTTGACTTCGAGTACAGAGCAGTTCCATTGTTTCAACAGACGGCACGCCTTCTCGCGCAGGGTGCCGTGGGAACTCCCTGGCTCGTGAAACTGGACTGGTTAATGAGCAGCCGGGCCAATCCGCAACGAGCCTGGAACTGGTATTCGCAGGCACACCAAGGGGGAGGCGTTCTCGGAGCTCTAGGGACCCATGCCTTTGACACATTGGCCTGGTTGATCGGTTCTGTGGGAGAACCACGGGCCATGACACGCACCGCCATTGAACGGCGACCAGATTCCGAAGGCAGCATGCGACCCGTCGACGCTGACGACATTGCCCTGATCAATGTCGAATTAGCGACTCACCAGGGCGGGGCTGTAGCCGCTCAAATGGCACTGTCTTCGGTCGCCCGCAATGGTCGTGGCTGCTGGATTGAGATCTACGGATCCGAAGGCAGTCTGGTTCTCGGAAGTGAAAACCAGAAGGATTATGTGCATGGTTTTTCCCTCACCCTGCAGAGAGATGGAGAAGCTCCTCGCAACGTCCAGCCGGATGAGGATCTGCGCTTCGGCACCACATGGAGTGATGGACGCGTGGCCCCTGTCGCTCGTCTGCAGCGCTGGTGGGCGGAAAGCATCGATAGCGGCCATCCAATGGTGCCCGGCCTCGCTGAGGGCCTGGCGAGTCAGCAAGCCTGTGACAGGACTTTGTCGTCATGCTGATTGCCGGAGCGCTTAATGCGCGGTCAACTTTGTATCAACCGCAACCAGTTTGCGTGCCTTTGAAAAGGCTGCGCATTGTTTAGATCGCTTTAATAAAAATAAATATATTTTGATCAATGCTTAAAAAAGCAACCTGCTTTGCAGCCCTGCTTCTGATGGCGGCCTGCTCCTCTGGATCGGTCAGTGATTCAGACAGCAAGACAGACAGTAAGGAAAAACTCTCTGCGGACAGAAGTGAGGTCGAAGCCTACGAACAGAACGACACCACCCTTTCTGGAGAACAGAACAACAAAGATTTCGTCAACAAACTTGACGACACTGACCTTGTCAGCGCTCTGAGGGATGGTGGTCATGTCATCTACCTCCGGCACACGAAAACCGTCAAGGATTGGGGTGATCAGGTCAGCCCTGCACTGAATCTTGCCGATTGCAACACCCAGCGGCGCCTGAGTACCGAAGGCAAGGCTGATGCCAAAGTCATCGGTGAAGGCATCAAGGCCGCAAACATCCCCGTCGGAGATGTCATCTCAAGCGACTACTGCCGTGCCTACAACACTGCTGATTTAGCTTTCGGCAGATACACCAAGAATTCAAATCTGAATTTCCTGCCCTGTGTGGAGTGCACTCCCGAGGATTACAAGGAATATGCCGCACGTGTTGCTCCTTTGATGTCCGCGCTGCCTGAGACCGGGAAAAACACGGTCCTCGTTGGACACGACGATCCTTTCCAGGGAGTGACGATGCCGGTCGTCCCCACCAATGGAATTTATCCAGCACCCATGGGTGTGGCCTACGTGGTTAAGCCCCTCGGGGATGACAAGTTCGAGCTGGTCGCCAAGATCCTTCCCAATCAGTGGGAGCCTCTCTCTCAGCTTTGATCTGGCCTGATCACGGTTGAGGCTTCCAACACCGAAGGGCTGGCTCCTCAAAGAGCCAGCCCTTTTTTGCACCTCAGGCCAGCAAAAAACACCTTGTCCAAGTCGCGCGACCAGACAGCAGGCGATCAGCTGGAGCCGCAAGTTGAGATCAGGTTGATTTCCCTAGCCCAGTTAGCTGCAAGCGGCAAGCCAACAAGGGCTTCAAAATCAAATGTTGCAATAACTACGTAACAAATCTCACTTAAGGGTGTAAACAGAGAGGTCTGGGTGTCCTTCAGGGCCCCGAGACTCTCTCAATTCCGAAGAATCAAATGACACTGTCTGATTATTCCTCCGAACTGATTGCAACCGCGCAATCCCTCGCCTCACCTGGCAAGGGAATTCTCGCTGTGGATGAATCCACCAAGACCATTGGCAAGCGCCTGGGCTCCATCGGAGTTGAGAACACCGAAGCCAATCGTCAGGCTTATCGCGGGATGCTTTTCACCACAGCCGGTCTCGGAGACTTCATCAGCGGAGCCATTCTCTACGAAGAGACCCTCTTCCAAAACCATGCCGACGGCGAGTCGATGGTGAGCAAGCTTGGCAAGCTGGGCATCATTCCTGGCATCAAGGTCGACAAAGGCCTGCGCCCGCTCGCAGGCGCAGGCTCGGTCGAAACCCTTTGCACCGGACTGGACGGACTGGTCGAGCGTGCCGCTGACTATTACGCCCAAGGTGCGCGTTTCGCCAAATGGCGTGCTGTCTTGCAGATCACTTCAGACGGCTGCCCCTCGCCTTTGTCTGTCCGCGAGAACGCCTGGGGACTGGCTCGCTATGCCCGCTCAGTCCAGGAATCCGGCCTTGTTCCAATTGTGGAGCCCGAGATCCTGATGGATGGTGATCACACCATCGAAACCACGGCCCGAATTCAAGAGCACGTGATCCAAGAGGTGTACCACGCCTGTCAGGCCAACGGTGTTCTGCTGGAGGGGACCCTGCTGAAGCCTTCGATGACCGTGCAGGGTGCCGATTGCTCCGACAAGGCTGATCCAGCAAAAGTCGCTGCCATGACTGTGCGTACGCTTGAGCGCAGCGTCCCCGCAAGCGTCCCCGGCATTGTCTTCCTGTCCGGTGGCCTGAGCGAAGAAGCTGCTTCGGTTTACCTCAACAACATGAACACCATCGAGCGCAAGGCGAAGTGGAATCTGGGCTTCTCCTACGGAAGAGCACTCCAGCACTCCTGCCTGAAGGGATGGGCAGGCACGAATCTCGAAGCTGGCCAGAAAGCCCTGCTTGCACGAGCACAAGCCAACTCCGAGGCCTCACTCGGCCGCTACGTGCCTGGCTCACAGCCCTCCTCCGATGAGCAGCTCTTCGTAGCTGGCTACACCTACTGATTCACCATCACGCACAACCTGACGCCACTTGCGCCACAGGCGTGCGTGACAAATTGAACACTACTCAGGTAAAGTCTCGGCCCTACGGACCTTTTAGTCCGATAGGGCTTTTTTTTGGACTTTCTCTATGGCGCTCGTTCCGCTTCGGCTTTTGCTCGACCACGCTGCCGAAAACGGCTACGGCATCCCTGCATTCAATGTCAACAACCTTGAGCAGGTGCAGGCAATTATGGAAGCGGCCGACGAGACCGACAGTCCGGTCATCCTGCAGGCTTCCCGTGGCGCACGCAGCTATGCGGGCGAAATTTTTCTACGCCACCTGATCCTGGCCGCAACCGAAACCTATCCCCACATCCCAGTGGTGATGCACCAGGACCATGGCAATGCTCCTGACACTTGCTATTCGGCAGCGATTAATGGATTCACTTCCGTGATGATGGATGGATCGTTGGAAGCTGACGCCAAAACACCAGCCAGTTACGACTACAACGTTGCAGTTACGAAGCAAGTTGTTGATTTCGCCCACTCCGTTGGCGTGAGTGTCGAAGGAGAGCTGGGCTGCCTTGGCTCACTGGAGACCGGAAAAGGCGAGGCTGAAGATGGCCATGGCTTCGAGGGCGAACTCTCCAAGGACATGTTGCTCACCGATCCAGCAGAAGCCGCAGATTTCGTGGCCAAAACCAAGTGTGACGCTCTGGCCATCGCGATCGGGACCAGCCATGGTGCTTACAAATTCACCCGCAAACCCACGGGTGAAGTGCTGGCCATCAGCCGAATCGCCGAGATTCACAAGGCCATACCCAACACGCACCTTGTGATGCACGGATCTTCTTCAGTTCCCCAGGAGTGGCTGGAGATGATTAACAAGCATGGCGGTTCAATCCCAGAAACCTATGGAGTTCCTGTTGAGGAAATCCAGGAAGGGATTCGCAACGGTGTTCGCAAAGTGAACATCGATACCGACAATCGCCTTGCTTTCACTGCAGCCGTGCGCGAAGCCGCGATCGCTGATCCAGCCAATTTTGATCCCCGCCATTTCAACAAGCCTGCTCGCAAATACATGAAGCAGGTCTGCCTCGACCGCTATCAGCAGTTCTGGGCAGCAGGCAATGCCAGCAAGATTCAACAGCAGAGCATCACCTACTACGCAGGCCTCTACGCCAAGGGTGCACTGGATCCCAAAGCGGCCGTTGCTGTCTGATCAACTTGTGATCACACAACTTGCATCACAAGGGGCCATCAGGCCCCTTTTTTTTGGCCGTTCATCGATCGCCTCAAAGCTTCAAAAACAACTAAAAACTCCATCAATTGTTATTAATTTGATGCAAGTGTAATTCCAAAAACAAACAATCTAATGCATTTTATCTACTCAACATCCTTAAAAAGCTCCTCTTGAAAAACCAAAAAACAAAGAATTAAACCAAGATGCTCACAAAACCTGACTCAATGAAAAGAGCAATCAACGATTAACAAATCCCAGAGACCGTCGCGAGCAGAGCTCTACCATAGAAATCCCTGATCAATCTCGAATGGACGGCATCGAAAATTCAATCTCGCCTGCTCAGCGGCGATCATTCGAACGATTAATCAATTTCACAGATGCAGTCGTTGCAATTGCAATTACCCTTCAACTACTTCCACTAGTAGATATCAAAGCGGCGAATGGAGAATCAATGTGGAAACTAATCAGCGACAACTCATCTCAGATCTTAGCTTTTTGGTTTAGCTTTTTAATCCTTTCCGTACTCTGGATTAAGCACAATCAGGTCTTCAATTCGATGAGGGCTTTTGATGGAACAATTTTCTGGTTGAATTCATTTTGGATGGCATTGATTGTCTTTCTACCCTGGCCCACAGCACTCTACGGCTCTTTAAATGATGGTCAGCTGACTGAACCCAATGGGATTGGCCTTTTTTACTGGTGGACTCTCGCACTGATCAGCGGCATTGGAGGGCTTGTAGCAATCCATGCATGGAACAAGCCAGAGCTGCTAGAGCCGTCAGTACTCCTGGAGCGGAGTGAAAACTCAGGACTTAAAAAATATCGTGGTGCAAGCTTCGTTACCGCATTTCTATTATTTGGTCTTGTTGCTGAATTTTCGCCGCAGCTGGTTCCCTATTTGAGTATTGGGATTATTCCAATGGACTTGCTATTGAGAAAAAGTTCAGGACGCAAAAGCAGAAAGAATCATCTAAGCAACAGCCTCTGAAAGAAGCCCTTCAGGCCTGCAGTGTGAGTTGTCCTGATTGTGCATTGAGCAATGCTTCGCGTCCCAGAGGAAGTGCCATGTTCGGTAAACCATGGCCAAGAGGAAGATCCATCACCAGAGGCACGCCGAGATCACTCAGGCGTTCCTCAAGGATTTCCGCCATAGAGAAATCTCCAGGCAGAACGTCGTCTTCCTTCCAACGAAAGCGACCACATGCCACTCCAGCCAAACCTTTGAACAGACCTGCGCTGCGCCACTGGGTGAGCATTCGATCGACTCGATAGGGCGCTTCGCCCACATCCTCCAGCACCAGAATCGCTCCCTTAAGCGAGGGGAACCAACGGGTGCCAATCAAATGGGTGGCAACTGTGAGGTTGGTCACGACCAGTCGCCCCCGTGCCAAACGACCGCGTAATCCTCGTCCTTGGAGGGGTTGCGTCGGTCGTCCACTCAGCAGGTCAACCGTGCGCTGCCACTGTTCCTCCACTCCCCAGGCAGAGCCATGGATGGCTCCTAGCAGTCCGGCCTGCCACTGCGCGAGCAGCAGGGCACTGCTATCTGAAAATCCCAGAGACCAGAACGGTCGCTTGGGAAACCGCAGTCCAGACTCCAGCACACGCGCAGCACCCCAGCCACCTCCCACATAAACAACACCAGAGAGAGAGGGATCATTCCAGGCCTCCTCGATCGACGCACGTCGTTGAGCATCAGTGGCGGAAAACCATTGCCACTGGCCTTTAACGCTTTCTGGAATTTCAAGAACCCAGCCTTGGGCGGCGCATCGCTGCAGCAATGGCGTGAAATCTGTTTCAGGATCCATCCAGGTGCCTGGATTGATGGCTCTAAGCCGAGAACCAGGGCGAAGGGGAGGAACCGGCCGAGGAGGTTGACTTGAGTTGGAGGCGGCTTTGGTATGGCCTCCCGCAAAAGACACAGCAACTCCCGAGCCGGCGGAGAGAGCCAGCGCCAACAGAGAACGACGACGCATGGGTCAGGAGAGCAGCGCTTCCAGGATGGCTCGACCTGCAGTGCCACCGGTCTGTTGATCACAGGCGCGCTCAGGATGGGGCATCAATCCGAGCACCGAACCGGAGGCATTGGTGATGCCGGCGATATCGCCCACAGAGCCATTGGGGTTCACGCAGTACTGCAGGGCGATGGCGTCATCATCCTGAAGCTGCTTCAGCGTGTCATCGCTGCATTGGTAACGCCCTTCTCCGTGGGCAATTGGCAAGGAAAACTGACTGCCACGGCCACGGGAGCACAGCCATGGAGAGCGATCACTCACCACAGAAAGAGTGGTGTCTTCACAGATGAAATGAAGATCCCGGTTGCGGGTGAGCGCTCCAGGCAGAAGTCCAAGTTCTGTCAACACCTGGAAACCATTGCAGATGCCCAGCACCCGGCCTCCTGATGAGGCGAAACTGAGCAGTGATTCAAGGACTGGAGCAAACCTGGCAATCGCTCCACAGCGCAGATAGTCGCCGTAACTGAAGCCACCGGGAAGAACAACCGCATCAAGGCCACTCAGATCCCGTTCCTCATGCCAGAGATAACGCGTGGGCATCCCCAGGCAGCCCTCGGTAGCCCAACGCACATCACGGTCACAGTTCGATCCTGGGAAAACGACAACCCCGATGGTCATGGCTGGGTCAGCTCAAGAGTCCAGTTCTCGATCACAGGATTGGCGAGTAGCCGATCACTGAGCAGCTCAAGGTTTCGGCGTGCTTCAGCCTCATCCGATGCCTCCAGCTCCAGCTCAACAGCCTTACCGATGCGCAGTCGCTCCACACCATCCACACCAAGGCGGGACGCGGCAGCCCTGGCAGCCTCACCGGCTGGATCGAGAACCGATGGGCGCAGGTGCACCAGAACGCGGGCTTGGTAACGCGGCACGGGCTCCGAGCGGCAATTGTTAAATATTGACAGGCCAGGGGGCCGCTTTCTTTCCACGAAATGCAGGTTGAAAAAGACCCTTGCTGCGACGGCTAGTCCGTGCCCCATCCACTGGCTCCACTGATCCGCAATTTGAGCCAAGCCAGCCTGCTGGTTGCGTCGGGTCTTGGCATGGCAGCACCAGCCAGGCCAGCGTTCAGCGTGCCTGTTGAATGCAGGCAACAGCATCAGGAGTGGCAGAACTGTCGCTATGAAAGCGATCAACCGGGAAGGAGCTGGCAGCTGGCGTTCGAAAACAAGACCGTACGTTTTCACCATGACGGCAGCGGCCGCATGAAGATGCAGCTCAATGACCATGGCGACTGGACAGGCGTTCAGGCTCGTTGGATCGCGGAACGAACGCTTTGCTGGAATGACGTTTGTGCCCGAGGGGAGATCCCTTTGGATTGATCAACGCTCAAGCGAGGCATTAACGGCGCACTCAAAAGGGACTGCCGCCGATGGCAGCGTCAGCAGATGCGCGCAGAGGCTGGCCAAATCCTCAGGCTGTGTCATTTGCTCGGGAGGCATGGCCTTGACCCCTGCGGCCATCTGGGTATTGACCCAGCCAGGACAGACGGCGGTCACGCGAATGCCCTTCTCCCAACCCTCGTTGCGCATGGTCTGGCAGAGGCCCATCAGTGCGAATTTGCTAGCGGTATAACCGGCGAGGGTTCCTTTGCAGCGCTTGCCGCTCATCGAAACCAGCACCTGAATACGCCCCCGGCCAGACTCGACAAGTGCCGGCCAAGCAGCGCGGGTCAACCACCAGGGACCCATCACGTTCACCGTCCAGAGCTCATCCGGTTCAGACTGTTGCTCCGCACTGAACAGCAAGGGCGTATGACGCAGGATGCCGGCGCAGTGAATGAGCGTGTCAAGGCATCCAAACCGGCTCATAGTCGCATCGACGACCCGTTGGGCATTCTCTGGAACGCGAGCGTCATAAGGGCATGACATGAGGCGGGCGGGAGCTTGACCTGGATCCAGATCAGTTCCCAGCAAGCTCTCGGGATCCCGCACTGCCAGGCAGAGCTGATGCCCCTGCTTGATCAGCGTGCGAGCCACCGCAGCTCCAATTCCCCGGTTGGAACCCGTGATCACAACGGTTCTCATGGTTCATGGGAGGTCAGGATTGAAGCATGGTCCCATTGACGGGACAGCCTTAGCCGTCGTGGAGCCACCCCGCCGTGACCGACTGGAAACAAGCGTTCACAGGCTGGGGGCTGAGCTGGGAAGGATGGATCAACAACCGACGCGGTGAGTGGTGGTTGCTGGCGCAGCTGGCTCTGATCACCTGCCATCTGATACCCGGATGGCCCAAGCCTGCCTTCTTCGGGATCACCTGGCCTCATGCTGCTCAACTCATGGGCCTGATCACCCTGGCCATCGGTCTGAGCTTGGCCGTCCAGGGATTTCTAACGCTGGGGCCCAGCCTTTCTCCATTGCCAGATCCAAAACCGGGAGCCGTTCTGATCACAACAGGGGTCTACGCAAGCTGTAGGCATCCCCTCTATCGAGCGGTACTGGTCTGTTCTCTGGGAGTGGTGATCGCGTTAGCGAGCCTGTTCCATCTGCTGCTATTTCTCGCTCTGGTCTCTGTGCTTATAGGCAAGGCTCGACGCGAGGAACGCGCACTGCTTCGAGTGCTTCCCTCCTATGCGGACTACATGAAAACGACGGCAGCCATCGTTGCTCATTGCCCTGGCCTGGACTGGCGCCGACTCGAGGCCAGCTGAACAACCGTTTATTCATTTATCAAGCGATAATCATTTCCCTTAGGAAAGGCACGTTTTTCTGCCAACGGGATGCAAATCGCCAGAACTCGCCCACTGTTCAGCAGCCTGCTCTCAGGTCTGACCCTGGCCATGGTTCTGGCAGGGACAGGTCTGATGGCTGAAGCCAAACCGTTCAAACGCCAGTCCTTGATGGCCTTGCTTGAACCTGTAGCCCCAACGCCAGATCCTGTTCCCACCCTCGTTCTGGAACGCACCAATCGGCGGCTGCAAACAACCGGAGATCCCATTTGGAATCTCAAAATTGAGATTCCTGGCGAACCCATGCGTCGTTTTGATGCCCTCAGCGGCAGGGCAAACCGTCAGAACGCCAATCGTGACCAACTCGGAAGCCGTGCTCCCCTACCGATCGGGAATTACAGCGTGGGTGTTGTCGAACCGTTGACCGATGGCCACTACCCCGAACTTGGTCCTGTATGGATCAGCATCGAGCCGACATTCACTACCGGTCGCAGAGTGCTGGGGATTCATCTGGATCCCAGCGCAGGTCTTCAGAACGCCAACAGCGGCACGCTCGGCTGCATCGGACTGGTCAACAGGTCCGACATGCTCGAACTGGCTCAACTGATCGAAAGCAGCGGCACGAAACAACTGGTCGTCACCGACTAGCGCCAACTCAATCAGAGCGAAGACTGCAACTTGTGAAAGCCCTTGTCACTCTGAGGGGTAGTTCCGTTCTTTTATGGCATGAGCGATCCACTTGACATCGCTCTGTCAGCCGCGCCGTTGCAACGGCGTGTGCTGACGGCCTATGGCATTGGCGACGCAGGAACTGGCATGGCCACTGCCATTGTTGGATTCTACTTATTCCTGTTCTACACAGACATTGCAGGACTTCCTGCCTGGCTGGCAGGAACCGTCTTGATGGTAGTGCGGCTCTGGGATGTGCTTAGCGACCAGATGATTGGCTGGATTAGTGATCGAACCGTCAATCAGAAAGGACCGAGGATTCCCTGGATGCTCTGGAGCGCAGCTCCACTTGGCGTGTCCATGACGCTGATGTGGTGGGTCCCTCCCTTTATGGACCCTTGGCGGTTTCTATGGTTCGTACTCATCGCCAGTTTGTTTCAAGCGACCTACTCAGGAGTCAACCTGCCGTATTCGGCTCTTGCAACAGAACTCACCGTCAATGTGGACTGGCGCACACGCTTGAACAGCGTCAGGTTCACCGGTTCGGTGCTCGCCAGTTTGCTTGGACTTTTGCTGGGAGCTTTTCTGACCCATCGCGGCAGCTCCGGTTACCTGATGCTGGGTTTTGCAGCGGGTTTGATTTTGATCGCTGGGAGTTTGGCCAGCGCAGTTGGCCTTGCACCAGCAGCAGCACGCTGCCGAAGACCAAGTTCCAGAAGACGTCCTCTTTTGCCTCAATTGAGGCAACTTTTTGCCAACGGCTTTTTTCGACGCGTTGTGGCGATGTACCTGCTGCTTTGGGGGGCACTCCAGCTGATGCAGCCTGTCGCAATCATTTTTTTATCCGATTGTCTGCACCTACCCCACAGCTGGAGCACGGGCCTGCTGATCCCCTTTCAAGTCAGTGCCATGGCAGGAATCTGGATCTGGGATCAGGTGTCACAGCGTTGGAGTCGCCTGCGGGCTCTGCAGATCGGCGGAGTGGGATGGATCCTGATGTGTCTGATTGCCACTCTGCTACCCACATTCCCGGACGGATCAAACGTACTGAATGCCGTGAATCGAGGCCCTCTTGCTGCTCTTTTAATCAGCCTCACACTGCTGGGGATTAATGCAGCAACAGCCTATTTGCTGCCCTGGGCATTCCTTCCAGATGCCGTCGATGCTGAGACAGATCATCCAGCAGGATTGATCACCGCATTCATGGTGCAAGTCCAAAAACTTGGTAGCGCAGCTTCGGTCTTTGTTCTTGGTTTGATGTTGAGCTGGAGCGGCTACGAAGCCAGTCTGGGAACACAGCAACCGCTTTCGGCCCTGAGAATGATCCGCGTCGTGATGGGATGGATGCCAGCCATCTTGGTATTGGCCTGCTTGATCATCATGCGTGATTGGAATCGTATTCAAGCCCAACAGATCCCAGGCCAGAACCAAGTGCCGCAAAACATTTGAACTGAAAAGTGACACTTTGCGCACAATGGATAAACCTGACCCACAAAAAGGAGATTTTCCAACAAAAATGTGAACAATCTGAACTAATTAAGTTCAATCTGCTTGCAAGACAACGAGAAAGAAAAGAGCACAATTAGTCTAAGCTTTTCGTTTATATAGATACATTCAGCAATCAAGTCAGAAAGTACTGTCCATCTAATATTCGGCAACGCAAGAGCTCAAAGTGACAGTCCATTTGCCTTTTTCATCGCGCTGCTGAACGAAACCACTATTACCCTTAATCCACCAAATGACATCTTGATCGGAGCTAAAACGCGCTCCGCTAGCAGACATCACTTCAGGCAGAGTAAGACGACGACCATCAGGCAGCTGTAGTCGCACAAAGCTGAGTGAACGATCGTTGAGTGAGTAGTACGTCGCCCTGATTGTTTGACCACCCTCACATCGATAACGAAAGCTGTCTCCACGCTCAACAATTGGATCCAAATTGCTATTGGCCAGAGTTGATGGCACTGCTAACGCCATGACGAGCAACGCAATCAGAGTGACTGTGGAACGCATGAAATCATTGATAGGAGCATTCCCTTCAAGCGCTGCGAAGCATCAGCTTTAAAGCCGATGACAACCAGTTCAATTCCTGTACCACCAGAGGGCTTCCAGGCGTGATCAGGTGCGACTTCAAACCAACTGTCTAAACGAGGTCCCACCATCTGAATTTGCAATGGCAATGATTTGCCCACCAGCCAAACACGACCTTTAAGACGGATCACACCATGGTTCAGTACGAATTCAGGTAGCAGCTGCTCAAGCTCTTCGCGGGAAAATGAGCCTTCGCATCGAACCTGGCCACTGATGGCTTCAACATGGGTGTGCTCATGGTGCTCATGGTGCTCATGGTGCTCATGGTGCTCATGGTGCTCATGGCCAGTTTGATCAGACACTTCAACAGATGAGCATTGGTGCGAGTCGATTCCAAGCACCAAAGCTGGATCAACAACGCCGCGGCTGATAGCGAAAGTACCGGCTCCAGGTCTCACTTTTGAAGCAATTTGATGCTGCACCAACTCCAATTCGGATGAATCAAGCCGATCCGATCGTGTGATCAACACAAGGTCAGCAGCCTCAAGCTGATCCTTGAACAAGTCATCGATGGCGGTCAGGTGATCAAGGTTTGGATCTTCTTGTCGCTGACGCTCAAGAGCCTCGGGATTTCCAACAGGGCTTCCACCACTGAGAGCTTGACCATCCACAACAGTGACTACACCGTTCACATGCACACGTTTACGGATGGAAGGCCACTGAAGTGCTTGTAACAGAGGCCTGGGCAAAGCGAGACCACTTGTCTCTACGACGATTCCATCAAGCTGATCAGAGCGCTGGAGCAATTTCTCCATTGTGGGAAGGAAATCGTCCTGAACAGTGCAGCACAAGCAGCCGTTGTTGAGCTCTACTAGCCGACCGCTGACCTCTTCTTCAGGGCAAAAACCACAGCTGCGAATCAGATCTCCATCGAGACCGACCGTGCCAAATTCATTGACCATCACGGCCAAACGTTGACCACTGTTAATCAGAAGATGACGGAGAAGAGTTGTCTTGCCGGCACCAAGGAAACCGGTGATAACCGTGACAGGAAGTCGTAGAGACATCAGCGACATCCAAGCGATTCACGAGTACTGAGACCACTGCGGCTGTTAACACCCGTGGCTCTGCCGCACAACGCTTTCAGCTGAGGAAGGTCGATCACAGCATTGGTGAAATCCGTTCCTTCGATTTCAGCATCGTTGAAACGACTCTGCATCAGCATCGCGTTGGTGAAGTTGGCATCGCGCAGGTCAGCTCCGTCAAAGCGGCTTGAGAAGGCCACAACATCCTCAAGATCAGCTCCCCGCAGATCAGCACCCTGCAGCTGAGAGGTATTGATCACAGCACCACGCAAGTCGGTCTCGCTGAGATTCACCTCACGTAAGTCGGCTTTGAGGAATTCCTTCTCTTTGAGATCGCGTCCATGCATGTCGGCTGTGATGTCCTGAACAGCCCGTTGCCCCCGCAACTCTGGAGCCGTAATCGCTTCAGCAGCATCTCCAGCGAACACAAGTGCAGTGACGACAAGCAGGCCACAGACAAACGAAGCGATCAAGCGGCGGGAGACAGATCGGAGAAAAGCAGACAAGACCATGGTGAGTGAACGCTCGACAGGTGCCTGGGAACAGCTGCCGTAACTTGAGCGGTCACGATATGGCAGACGACTGCCCAGCCACGCGTCATGGCCAAGACTCTCCGGGTGGTGGTACCGCCCCATCCCCTGATCGCCCACTGGCTGACCATGCTCAGGCATGAGGGAACTCCACCGGCTTTGTTCCGGACCGCCATGGAGGAGCTCGGACGCTGGCTCAGCTACGAAGCAATGCGTGACTGGCTGCCACATCGCAAGGATCTGGTGAAAACTCCACTTAGCAGCACGGAAGGAACCGTGGTTGAAACAGCGGTTCCATTACTGGCGGTTCCGATGGTCCCAGGTGGGCTCCACCTCTGGGAAGGTGCCCGCCAGGTGCTGCCCAGCGCCGAACTCTGCCTGGGAGGACTACCTGGAACCATTGAGGCTCAGGCCGGCGTGGTGATGTTTCTGGATCAGATCCGTCATGGTGATGAACTAATCGACCTGCTTCAGCGTCTCGACCAGCTGGGCGTAGAAGCGCCGCGGCTGCGTGTGATAACAGCACTCTCCGCCAGCCCTGGTCTGAAACGAATCGGTGAGTCGTACCCGGAGATCACAATCCACACAGCCTGCATCGATGCCGACCTCGATGAGCAAGAACGCATCCTTCCAGGTATCGGTGATCCCCTGCAAAGACTGGGAATCAGAACAGCTCAGCCGAACTAGGCTGGACACATTCAAAGGAAGCCCATGGCGCGGCAGCAGGACTCTGCATCAGGAACACTGGCCACACTGGTCAGTGGTGCCGTTCTGGGAGCGGCTGGATTCGGTTGGTGGCTGCTCTCAGAAGCTGATCGCCGTCGTCGCCTTCGCAACCAGCGCTCGATGCTTTACGCACCGCGCATGCAAGACGGGAGTGAAGCATTCAGTGCCGGAGATCGACCTGAGCCTGATTCCGATAGCCACCTTGAAGCGCGTGTCGAGCAGCTGAATTCGGCGATTGCAGATGTGCGCCGTCAACTTGAAGATCTCGGCTCCAGGCAGTAACAGAGCGGCCGGTAGGTTGACCGGAGTGATCCGCCGCAACGCGAGATAGTCCATGCTCCGCTCCGATGCCGTCACCAAGGGGATCCAGCGTTCCCCTAACAGGGCGATGTTGAGAGCCGTGGGCTTCGGAGACCAGGATTTCGGCAAACCGATCATTGGCATTGCTAACGGCTACAGCACAATCACGCCTTGCAACGTGGGCCTGAACGATTTGTCGAAACGTGCGGAAGCTGCAGCACGTCAGGCGGGAGGCATGCCGCAAATGTTCGGAACGATCACCGTCAGCGATGGGATCTCCATGGGCACGGAGGGGATGAAGTACTCCCTGGTAAGCCGTGAAGTGATTGCCGATGCGATTGAGACAGCCTGCAACGGTCAGAGCATGGATGGCGTTCTCGCCGTGGGTGGATGCGACAAGAACATGCCCGGCGCCATGCTGGCCATGGCACGGATGAACATCCCAGCGATCTTTGTCTACGGCGGCACGATTAAGCCAGGAAAACTCGGTGGTTGCGATCTCACCGTGGTGAGTGCATTCGAAGCCGTTGGACAGATCACGAACGGCAAGATCGATATGGATCAGCTCATCGCCGTCGAGAAGAACGCCTGTCCTGGAGCTGGAAGCTGTGGCGGCATGTTTACTGCCAACACGATGAGCGCCGCCATCGAAACAATGGGATTGAGTCTCCCGTGTAGTTCCACGATGGCGGCGGAGGATGCCGAGAAAGCCGATAGCGCAGCCCGGTCGGCCGAAGTCCTTGTTGCAGCGGTGAAAGCGAACATCAGACCGCTGGATCTGCTGACGAGGGAGGCCTTTGAAAACGCCATCAGCGTGATCATGGCAGTTGGCGGCTCAACCAACTCGGTTCTGCACCTGCTCGCCATTGCAAGAACAGCAGGAGTCGACCTGAACATCGATGACTTTGAACAAATCCGCCAGCGGGTTCCGGTCTTCTGCGACCTGAAGCCCAGCGGTCGTTACGTCACCGTTGATCTTCATAGAGCCGGCGGTATCCCCCAAGTGATGAAACTGCTACTGAATGCAGGCCTCCTGCATGGCGATTGCCAAACGATTGAAGGCAAGACGCTGAAGCAGTTACTCGAACATGTTCCTTCAGAACCTCCTGCTGATCAGGATGTGATCCGTCCGATCAGCAAACCCATTTATCAGAAAGGACACCTGGCCATTCTCAAGGGCAACCTTGCACTGGAGGGAAGCGTCGCCAAGATCAGCGGAGTCAAATCTCCTGTGCTGACAGGCCCAGCAAGGGTTTTTGAAAGTGAAGAGACCTGCCTCGAAGCCATTCTTGATCGCAAAATCAAGGCTGGAGATGTGGTGGTGGTCCGCTATGAGGGTCCAGTGGGCGGCCCGGGTATGCGCGAGATGCTCTCACCCACTGCAGCCATCGTCGGTCAGGGACTAGGCGAAAAAGTGGCCCTGATCACTGACGGGCGCTTCAGTGGTGGCTCCTACGGACTAGTAGTAGGGCATGTTGCTCCTGAAGCCGCAGTCGGCGGCACCATCGGACTGGTTCAAGAAGGAGACAGCATCACCGTTGACGCCAATCAACTCTTGCTTCAACTCAACGTGGATGAAGAAGAACTAGCTCGCAGACGAGCTGATTGGAGCAGTCCAACTCCCCGCTATCGGACCGGCATCCTCGGCAAATACGCTCGTCTCGTCAGTTCCAGCAGCAGGGGAGCAGTCACCGATCAGCCCTAATCAGACCAGCAGGACCCTGAGGCGTCGAGCCAGGGCTTCCAACGGTGCCCCGTCGTTGGGAGCCGAACAGCGCTTGCCAGTGTCACCATCCATCCAAACCGGGTGCTGACCGTGCCATAGAAGTGGTCTGTCTGTCTGATTCCACCAACTCAGCATTAAATTCAAATCATCACCACTCTGATAAATCTCTAATTCGAGATCCTGTTCACTACAGCGGCTGCCATCTGGGTCTCGACATTCAAGACGAGCTCTCAAATCAATCATCGCCTGCAAAGAGTCGGTACTCAACATTGGCGCTTGATCAGCGGAAAACTGCTGATCGACTAGAACAAGCGCATGAATCAGCGGCTTTCGGCAAACATCCGCCGCCGAACAAATCAACACAGCCAAAGAAGGCTTCAAATCGTCCATGCTCTGATCCAAAAAGCCCTCCAACGATCAAAAGTTGCGTGCAGAGAAGTTAGCTAACAGCTCATTACTCGACCCCCAATAGAACACGCAGAAAATTGCAAGTGGGAAGTGTTGCCCACGATCAAAGCACGATTATCAATCAACCATGAACGAACGACTAGAAACCACAAACTTTCAGCGAGAACGACGGATATCAACAATGCGTGAATCCGAGGAAGATTCATCGAGGAAAGACTGGGCTGATTTAGCATCAATATCAAGACTCTGATTCAGAAACGCAACAGCATATTCAATTGTAGGAATATCCACATAGGGACGATTGGGTTTATTAAAGTTTAGTCCTGATTCACCACGTGCCCAATCCGCAAAATTCTGCATATCTCTTCCATCATCAATGCCAGCGATTGTGAAATGGCTAACACGGTTGATATCGATCAAAACAGCATTCTGGGCATTATCAAAGATCGCCACAGCCCCACCACGCCATGTGGGATCAGCTGAAGGTCCAAACAGCAGCGGAATTTCAGGAGATACACTTCCTGTTAGCAAGCCTTGCGTATCACTCAACTGAACCTCACCCGAGCAAGGGCAAAGAGCATCAGACATTGAACAGAAAATGAGAATAGGCGCAGAAACACTTCTAACAACCGAACTAGGGGTTGGCTGAACGCCATTCCACGGTGCAATCGCAACAACGGCTTTAACCAAATCGGACCCACCTGCCCCGAGATTAGAGGCCACATCAACAACCATCCCACCTCCCATGCTGTGACCCATGAGAGCGAGACGATTGGAATCAACATCTGAACGGCTCTTTAGATATCTCAAGTTCGAACGAATGTCATCTGCCATACCTGAAAAGTCGACAGCATTATTAAATTTGACCGGGAGCTGAAAGAGGTTACCCAAAGTGGCGAAAGGATGATCAACATTCATCACTCCACAATCACCTTGCTTCTGACTCGCAATCACCATGAATCCCCAGGAAGCAAGTCGAGACAAAGTAGACGAATACTTTTCTGCGGGACCACACAAACCGTGAGCAAAAACCACAGCAGGCCAAGAACCTTCAGGTGCAGAGCCTGTAGGCGCAAACAACAACCCCTGGCCATCAACCGATGACATCGAAACAGCGAATGGCCCAGGGCCTTTAAAACTTTCTTGCTCGGCGAGAGCTGCAGAACAGAAATGCGCAGCCAAAAGAGCCAATGGCAATGCACAAAAACGTAGAAAATGTTTACCTGGCAAGGGTGATTTCATTGCCCAACTCATGAATTATTACTAATACGATAGACTCACGCAAATCAAGCCGCAAGTTCAAAATGAACACGGTTAATTCCTGTCTCAACAAACCAACGACGCGATTATGAGTACCTACCAATCCGAAGAAGATGTGATGTCAAGCATGGAAGGGGAAAAGGAATAGATCTTCTTGGATATGGGAAGAATAGTGTTATCTAAATGCTTCAATCGAGCGAATCAAGAGCTTGATCGCACCCGCTCGATAACCTGGATTTGGCTCACCATCATCACCGAATCGTGAATGCAACAACTGAAGTCGCGTAATACACGACGGATCAAAGCGAACCGGAAGACTGACAGGTTTCGCACGCACCACAGGCCGGAGACGATCAAAGGGAATGTCAACGACTGTGGTGTTCGATGACTCAGTTGCAACTGTCGTGACCCAACGCAATCCACCTGGAATCAGTTCGGTGAGTCCGAACACTCCATCACGGCAGGCAACCGCGAACTTGAAACTGCGTCCTTGCCCATCCAATCTCAGACGCAACCCCTTGTAGGAACTGAGATCTAGGGGCGGTCGAAACACCGGAGAACGGCAGCTCACGAAACCGCCGCCTTCACTCACCACCTCGCCTTCAAGAACAAGGCCCTGGTCACTGAATCGGCATCCTGCACTACTGGACCCGCCCATGATCGTGTCATTCAGGCTGGCCCAATCGCGAAAGGAGTCACCTGCAGCGATCACTCGAATTTCCGGTGGCTGTTGGTAGGGAGGTGTCGTCAAAGACCTTCAGCAGCAGCCTGATCGGCGAGCACGAGAATCTCAGAGGCTGGCTGAACCAGCTTGGCAGGCGTGCGTTCCGAGGACTCCCGAGCATCGATCAGTCGAGACAGAGCCTGGCGCTTGGCATCTCCACTCACCAGAAACACCACCTGGCGTGCGGCACTGAGAACAGGAGCCGTGAGAGTGATCCTCTCAAGCCCTTTTCCCCGGCCAATGGTGGTCCAGCGATCACAAACTCGCGGAGCCTCAGTTCCTGGGAATAGAGACGCTGTGTGACCGTCATCACCAAGACCAAGCAGCATGAAATCAAACACGGGTGGTTCGCCCTGGCAGACCTTGGCCACCAGCTCAGCAAAGGCCTCGGCGCTGGCTTCGGGAGAGGCCAATTCAACAGTTGGAACGGGGTGAAAACAGGCGCGGGCTCCTGGTTGATCCCTCTTGAGCAGGGTGTTGCGCAACATGCGTGCATTGCTTGATTCATCGTCAGCCGCAACCCATCGCTCATCGCCCAAAAACACATCAACCCTGTCCCAGGGCAAGTGTTCCTGCCCCAGCAATGCATAGGCCAGAGCAGGGGTGGTGCCCCCAGACAAAGCAATCTGCGCTCGGTCCCTTTGATCAAGCGCCAAGTCGATCGCGGATCCGATGTGCTCGGCGGCGCGCCGAGCAAGATCCTGAGCAGATTGAACCTGCTCGATGCGATAAGAGCTCATCGCGGGGCCCTCACTTGAGCCACTCGGTGTGGAAGATGCCGTCTTTGTCCACGCGCTCGTAGGTGTGGGAGCCGAAGCAGTCACGCATGGCCTGCACAAGGTTCTGGGGAAGGCGTGCCGTGCGGTAGCTGTTGATGTAATCGAGTGTGCTGCTAAGGCAGGGCACTGGAACACCAGCAGCGGCTGCACCGGCGACCACTTTTGCCAGTCCGGGCAGACGACGGTTCACCTGATCGGCGAACCAGGGATCGATCAACAGGTTCTCCAGTTGGGGGTTGGCGTTGAACGCATCTTGAATGCGCTTGAGCAAGCGAGCACGAATGATGCAGCCACCTTTCCAGATCTGTGCGATCGAAGGCATGTTCAAGTTGTAGTTGTGCTCAGCGGAAGCAATCCGAAGCAACTCCATTCCCTGGGCGTAGCTGGCCATACAAGCCAAAACCATGGCATCCATGATTGGAGACATGCCATCAGCCGATGTGCCCATGTCAAACGACTGAATGGACGGCCCCTTCAGAATCGCCTCAGCCTTGATGCGCTGCTCCTTCATGGAGCTCATCACCCGTCCATTGAGGGCGGCGTAGATCGTGGGCACCGAGGCCCCCATCTGCAGAGCACTGACAACCGTCCAAAGGCCAGTTCCCTTCTGACCAGCCTTGTCCTGGATCTTGTCCACAAGCGGGGTGCCATCATCCGGATCCATGGTGCGTAGACACACCTCGGTGATTTCAACGAGATAGGAGGCGAGCTCCTCGGTGCTGTTCCAGTGCGCAAACACATCCGCCATCTCGAGGCTGCTCATGCCAGCGACCCGCTTCATCAGGTCATATCCCTCGGCCAGGATTTGCTCAATGCCGTATTCAATTCCGTTGTGGACCGTCTTAACGAAGTGACCAGAGCCTCCCGGGCCGATGTAGGTGACACAAGGGCCATCCTCAACCTGGGCTGCCATCTTGCAAACCAGACTTTCAATGGCGTCATAGGAGGACTTGGTCCCTCCTGGCATCATGCTCGGCCCTTCCAGAGCACCTTTGGCTCCACCCGAGACGCCCATCCCGATGAATCCAAAGCTTTTACTTTCCAGTTCAGCAACGCGGCGTTCGGTGTCGTGATATTCCGAATTACCACCATCAATCAGGAGATCTCCCTCATCCAAATAGGGGGAAATCTGTTCGATGACAGCATCCACAGGCCCACCTGCCTTCACCATCATCAAGATCCGACGTGGACGTTCCAGTTTGTTAACGAAATCCTGGAGGTCAGTCGCTCCTTGAATGTTTTTGCCCGCCCCGCGGCCGGACATGAATTCTTCCGTCTTGGAATAGGTGCGGTTGTAGACGACGCTCGAGAAGCCATTGCGCTCAGCGTTGAGGACAAGGTTTTCCCCCATCACGCCTAGACCAATCAGACCGAAGTGGGCCTTGGACATGCTCAGCTGGACCATTCACTAACGACAGTGTGACCACAGCATCCGAAGTCGGCTGCAACATGGTCAACCTCTGTCAGGAATGAACGATCAGATCACACTTCCGTCAGGAATCGATGCATTTTTTACAACGACCACGATTCCATTACGGATGTAAAAGCCAAGCTCAGCGCGATCGGCTTCTTCAACATTGTCCTTGTTCACGATCGTGACATTGGATCCAATGCGCGCGTTTTTATCGAGGATGGCTCGCTTAACCGTGGTGCCCTGGCCCACTCCGAGGGGAATGCCACCACGCTCTCTAAGCACTGCGCGCTCTTCGCTGGACTCAAAGAAATCAGCGCCCATGACGAGGGTGTCTTGAAGCACCACATCAGACTCAAGCCTGCTGCGGACACCAAGAACACAGTGATGAACACTGCAGGACTTCAGAATCGAACCCTCGCCGATAATTGAATTGGTGATCTGAGCGTCAACAAGTTTGCTCGGAGGCAAGTAACGCGGCCGTGTGTAGATCGGAAATTTCTCGTCGTAAAAGCTGAATGGGGGTTTTGGTTGTTGCGTCAGGGCGAGGTTGGCCTCATAGAACGCACCAATCGTGCCGATGTCCTCCCAGTAGTCGTCAAAGACATAACTCTGGAGTTTGTCACCTTGTGCAAGAGATTCAGGAATCACCTCCTTGCCGAAATCCTTGTGGTTGGTGTTGCCATCGAGAAGATCGAAGAGTGTTTGACGACTGAACACATAGATCCCCATCGAAGCCAGATAGGGACGTTCTTGAGCGGATTCAGGACTGAGCCCAAAGCGTGCTGTGTCCACTGCCATCTCGAGCAGGGAGTCACCCTTCGGCTTTTCACGGAATTCCTGAATATTGCCGTCATTATCCGTTCTCATCAGACCGAAGGATTCAGCCTGTTTGGCATCAACCGGCAGAGCCGCAACAGTCAAGTCGGCTCCGGTGCGTCGGTGATGCTCAATGAAACGGCTGTAGTCCATGCGGTACAGCTGATCCCCAGACAGGATTAGATATTCATCGACATCCCATTCCTGAAACAGCCACTGATATTTGCGAACTGCATCAGCGGTACCTTCGAACCACGAAGGGCTGTCGGGAGTCTGCTGAGCAGCGAGGACCTCGACAAATCCGCCTCCAAAGGAATTGCTGAGATTGAACGTCTGGCTCAGGTGACGGTTCAAAGACGCACTGTTGAACTGCGTCATCACGTACATCTTGTTGATGTCGGAGTTGATGCAGTTGCTGATCGGGATATCGATCAGTCGGTACTTGCCGGCCAAAGGAACCGCGGGCTTGGCCCGCATCTTGGTGAGGGGGTATAGACGCGTTCCCGCTCCTCCCCCGAGAATGATGGCCAGAACACGCTTCATGCCGCCCCCGCAGATCGGCTTTGCCGGGCAAACCTACCGGACTTTTGGGGCTCCCAACCGATGCATGGGCCAGATCCGACAAGAATGCTGGGAATCAGATTTAGACAGGGAAATTCCCAGCCGGAAATGACTCAGCGTTCCTGCTCGTCGTCCTGAACCAGATCAAACAAACGCTCAACCACAATCAGCGCATTTTGTCGTTCGCTGCGTTGCTGCGGTGCACGCAGTGATGTCACAGGGGTGTGCAGGATCTTGTTGATGATGCCCTTGCTGAGCGCTTCAACTACCTTGCGCTCTCGGGCAGAAAAATCAGGTCCCATGCGGCTTAGAGCTTTTTGCAACTCCTCCGACCGGATCGACTCCAGAGAAGACCGAAGCCGATTGATGGTCGGAACTGCCTCCAGGCTGTCCCACCATTCCAGAAACAGCCTCGCCTCTTCATCGAGCAGACCTTGAGCCTCTCGAGCCACCTGCTGTCGCGCTTCCTGATTGCGTTCGACAACTTCTTTCAGATCATCGACGTCGAAAGCCTCAACCCCGGTAATCCCCTCCACATCAGCATCAATATTGCGAGGAACCCCGATATCGACCAGCCGTAGTGAACTGCGGCGATTCAACTGCTGAAGTCGACTGGCATTAATAATCGGATTATCGGCTGCCGTGCTGGTGAAGACCAGCGAACAGGTGCTCAGGCAGTGATCGAGATCGTCCAGTGGACGACACTGCACCGGTAGATCAGGGAAATCGGCAGCAAGGGACTGGGCCCGGCTCACCGTGCGGTTCAAAACCACAACACCTGAAGCACCCTTCGCTTTCAGGTGCTGAAGCAAAAGACGACTCATCCGCCCGGCACCAACAACCGCCACCTGTTCATCTTCAAGGGTGACCAGATCATCCAGACCACGGCTCTGGCCCAGCTTCAACTGGGCGAGTTCAACTGCAGCAGAACTGATGGAAACGGCACCGGTGCCCAGATTGGTTTCACTGCGAACCCTTTTGCCCGTGCTCACAGCTTGAGTGAGCAAGCGATTCAGGATCGGGCCGAGCGATTTGTGCTCCTGGCCCAGGCGCATCATTTTCTTGACTTGAGACAAAATCTGCCCCTCACCAAGAACCAAGCTGTCAAGACCGGCGGCGACCCTCATCAGATGACCAACGGCGTCCTCGTGATGGAACGTAAACAGGTGGGGTTTGAGATCTCCAGTGTCCAGTCCGGAATGTCCACTCAAAAATTCCCTGACAGCCGAAATTCCCAGTTCAGGATTGCGAACAAGGGTATAGATCTCTAAACGGTTGCAGGTGCTGAGAATCGAAGCCTCAAGCACCTGGTCATGCCCCCGCAGGTTTTGTAGGGATTCCTCCATGGTTTGCTCAGGAATACTGAGCTTTTCGCGCACTTCAACCGGTGCCGTTCGATGACTGAGGCCGACAACGGCGATGTGCATGGAGAAAACCCTCGCTGCGGAAAGAAGGAGATCAGCTCAGAGCGATGCTCTGTGCACCTTCCTTGATGTGAACCGTGTTGGTGAAACGGCAGGTGTCGTCGAGATTGCTAATGACAAGGCTGCTGGTACGCGTGCAGTCCTTTTCGAACTTAACGCCGTGGAAGAGCAGACCATCGGTGATACCGCTGCCAGCGAACACCACATGCTCACCGGATGCGAGCTCATCAGCCTCATAGATCTTGTCGGGATCACTGATGCCCATTTCTGCCAAACGAGCCAGGTTGCCCTCCTTGGTGAGATCAGCCCATTCCTTGGTTTGAGCCACTGCTGGGTCATACACAAGCTGACCCTGGAAATGTCCACCCAGAGCACGCATGGCAGCCGCGGAGATCACACCCTCGGGGGCTGCGCCGATGCCCATCAGGCAATGGGTGCCTGTTCCGGCGAAACCACAAGCAATGGCGGCCTGGACGTCACCATCCGAGATGGGTTGAACACGAGCACCAGTCGAACGGATTTCCGCAATCAGATCCTTGTGACGCGTCCGGTCCATCACAACGATGGTGAGCTCATCAACAGCTAGTCCGAGGCATTCGCTGAGAATCTTGATGTTTTCGGTTGCGGACTTGCGGATGTCGACTTTGCCTTTGGCTGCCGGAGGAGCCGCCAGCTTTTTCATATAAAAGTCAGGCGCATTGAACAAGCCGCCTCGGTCAGAAGCCGCAAGCACAGCCATCGATCCGCGCTGATTGTTGGCGCAAAGGTTGGTGCCTTCGCAAGGATCAACGGCAAAATCCACTCCAGGACCAGTACCGCTGCCCACCTCTTCGCCGATGTACAGCATGGGAGCTTCATCGCGCTCGCCTTCTCCAATCACAATTCGACCCTGCATCTGAATCTGGCCCATGCGCTGACGCATGGCTTCAACGGCTGCAGCATCGGCTTCATCCTTTTTGCCGAGGCCTGTGAGGCGAGCAGAGGCGATGGCTGCCTGCTCAACAACCTCGAGAATTTCCTGGATGAGAGTGCGATCCACTGGAGTGCGGCGGGGAACTAGATGCGGTGAGGAGCAGCTCTCAGGACTTGGCGCCACTGGGCTTTTCGCTCAAAAGCGCGGCTTACTGTATCAGTGACTTCGAACAAGCCTGATATCGATGGCGCTTCTCTAAAGTCCCCCGAGTTTTCAGACCCTCCATGACCGCATCCGAACGCCCAATTCAGATCATCCCATCGGTGCTGCCCGCTGATTGGGCTGCCATGGGCCAATGCGTGAAGGATCTCGAAGCAGCTGGTGTCGACAGGATTCAGTTTGACGTGATGGACGGTAACTTCGTGCCCAACCTCACATTTGGCCCAGAACTGATCAAGGCGTGTCGCAAATACTGCGATGTGAAGTTTGAAACTCAGCTGATGGTCAGTCAATACAACTCAGAAACGATGCTTGAGCAATACGTCGATGCAAGCAAGGGACCAAACGGAGAACCTGGAGTTGTTATTGCTCACGTGGAAGCCAACACCCACCTGCACCGAGTGCTTGGCAAGATTCGACAGCTCGGCGGGAGTCCATCTGTTGCGATGAATCCCCATACTCCGATGGAGATGGTCAAAAACGTGCTCGACTTGGTCGATCACGTGCTTGTGATGACTGTGAATCCTGGCTTTGGTGGTCAGGCTTACATCCCCACCATGCTGGACAAGATTTCACAACTGAGAAAAACCGTCGATGAGCGTGGTCTCACTGTTGATATTGAAGTCGACGGCGGAATCAAGGCCAACTGGACCATTTCCCAATGTTGTGCAGCCGGCGCCAACTGCTTCATTGCGGGAAGCGGCATGTTCGCTTACCCAACACTGAAAGAAGGCTGCGACGATCTGCGCCGCGTTGCCCAGGAAGCCAGAGCCGGCAAAGTCTTGCCGACGCCTGCCTGAGCAGTTCAATTGAGTGAGCCAAAGTGTTGCCCCGGTCGCACCGGGGATCAGCCAACTCAGCTGCCCTTAACCCTCCTGGTCGGCCACATCAGCGCCAGAGCCCAGATCACTATCAAGCTGCTGACCAGGCTTCCAACCACTAGCCCAGATCTCACGACAACGGGCATTCAGGCTTTGAGAATCCAGTCCCCAATCGGCTACAACCTTCTGAATATCTTGTTTGATGTCATCGGCGCCTGGAAAATCGCCGTATCGCATCACAAGTCTGGCCGCCACAGTGAGCTGCTCAGGACCTGGATCTCCTTGATGACCAAGCAGGGAATCCACCTGGTCACGATCCGTTGCATAAAGCGGATGCGACTGACCGGTCTGTTCACTCATGGGTGAAATTCAAGCCTAGACAACAGGATGTCATTGAAAGGGAAAGTCCTGCTTAGATCAACAAAAAACCGACCTGTTTCCAGGTCGGTTTAAGCCCTAAAAATTAATCACGTATGAATAATCAACCAATCCGGGAGGAATGGCTTAATCAGAACGTGAAAGTTGTACGCAGAACTCCGCCGAACTGATTGAAGGTGCTATCTGAACCTTGTCGGCCAAGGTAGGTTAATTCACCCAAAGGACGACTTAAATAAAACACCGCTGGAGTAACAGTGATGTTATCGGTAACTTGGAAACCGTAATAAGCCTCCATAACGTAATTACCATCATAGGGAGTGTCTCCACCTTTTAATGCAGTCGCGAAGGTTGGTTGTCCAATCGCAAAACCAAGGCTGTTGCCCTGAAGGAATGCATCGTCCCAATGGAGTGAAACCTGCCAGGACTGCGAAGTCGTCACAATGCGGTCAGGAGCTCCATCCGTATCGTTCAGGGTGTTAATGCCCCAACCCGCACTGATTGCAGGAATCCAGCCTGTATCTTCAGGCTGCCAATACCCTGAAAGCGCAAAGGCGTTTAGAGAGCTGTTACTCGTTGCATCACTAACGATATAACTAAGCTGGGTAAATGCAGTGGTGTAGGGAACTAGCTGCGCATCCTGCAAGTAGGAGTAAATACCAGCAATGCCCCACTGCTCAGCCTGATATCCAATTTGAACAGTACCAACTCCAACTGAACCATCTGTAGCAATTCCACCTTCCTGAGGATTGCCATCCATGCCATTTTGAGAAACGTACTGAACGCCAGCGACGAAACCATCATTTTCGTAGTTGAGAGCGGCACCTGGACCCTGGGTCTTGTTGTAGGCACCAGGCGCACCATTAAGTGTTAGTACATCAAGAACTGTGTTGCTATCACCGGATGGATAAACAGATGGCCACATCGGCATCATGTCATCCTGACCAACGTTGGCACCCACAATAAAGCTGAAACTACTTCCAATCGGAGCTGTATAAAAGATCTTATCGATATAAATTGCATCACTACTATTACCGCCGTCCAGAGAATCTGAAGCGACTTCAAGTGTTGACAGAGTCGAAGGAGCACCGAAGAAGGCGGTACTTCCGAAATTTCCTGCTCGGAGGGTCGTCGTCAACAGATCCTTACCAGTAAAACTGGTATTGAGGTTGATCTGCGTGTCGTAGTTAAAGGTTGTGGCTCCGTACTCTCTGTTTTCATAGTCTTGAGCATTTTCACCACTGATGAAAAGCTGAGCAATAGCCAGATCACTAAACGGTGTGTTTTCGAAAAGACCGTCATCAGGATCAGCCAGGTAATCATTAATCTGGGCATCGGTCAGATCCAGATCGTATGCGTCTCTGAGTCCAAAAAGATCGTATTCATTCAGATCCCCGCCAAAAGTATTGGCGCCAAGAACGAAACTGGTCTGACCCTCAAGTTTTGTAGTGGTGGAGAACTGCATTGCTTCCAGTTCACCAACGCGAGCTTCCAGGCCGTCAACACGACCCTTAACGATGGCGAGTTCCTTTTCGAACTCCTTCATCAGGCGCTTGAGCTCGTCGGTCACCTCGGTGACGCGGTCGAGACAGGCGTTCAGCAGTGCAGCCGCTTCAAAGCGGGTCATTGCACGGTTGCCGCGGTAGGTGCCGTTGGGATAGCCGGCAACGCAGCCGTAGCGCTCAATCAGGTTGCTGAGAGCCTGATAAGCCCAGTCGGTCGGGTAGACATCAGAGAAC
>Ga0189292_10061_pt1 | contig 63270 bp, 65 predicted proteins | sample UW1oraminimetaG_FD_130317 | JGI IMG/M metagenome (GOLD analysis project Ga0189292, IMG submission 130317) | Marine microbial communities from the Costa Rica Dome - UW179A-orange mini metaG | ecosystem: Environmental > Aquatic > Marine > Oceanic > Photic zone | place: Costa Rica: the Eastern...
CCGCACCGCCGTGCAGCCGGATGAAGTGCTGCTGGTGGTGGATTCAATGATCGGTCAGGAAGCGGCCGATCTCACCAGGGCCTTCCACGACCAGGTGGGGATCACCGGAGCCGTGCTGACCAAGCTCGATGGTGATTCACGAGGTGGTGCCGCTCTGTCGATCCGCAAGGTGAGCGGCCAACCGATCAAATTCATCGGTACGGGGGAGAAGGTGGAGGCCCTGCAGCCTTTTCACCCCGAGCGGATGGCGAGCCGCATCCTCGGGATGGGCGATGTGCTCACCCTTGTTGAGAAAGCCCAGAAGGAGGTGGAACTCGCCGATGTCGAGCAGATGCAGAAGAAGCTGCAGGAAGCCACCTTTGACTTCTCGGATTTTGTGAAGCAAATGCGGCTGATCAAGCGCATGGGATCGCTGGGTGGATTGATGAAGATGATCCCTGGCATGAACAAGATCGACGACGGCATGCTCAAGCAGGGGGAGCAGCAGCTGAAGAAGATCGAAGCCATGATCGGCTCGATGACCCAGCGGGAGCGGGAGAACCCCGACCTGCTGGCTAGCGAGCCCTCCCGTCGTCGTCGCATCGCCCGAGGCAGCGGCCACCAGCCCGCCGATGTCGACAAGGTGTTGGCTGACTTTCAGAAGATGCGCGGTTTTATGCAGCAGATGTCTCAGGGCCAGATGCCTGGCATGGGAGGCATTCCTGGTATGGGAGGCATGCCAGGTATGGGTGGAATGCCTGGCATGGGTGGCGGCATGCCTGGAATGCCAGGTGGAATGCCGGCCGGCCGCGGCGGTGGACCCCCGCGGCGTCAGCGACCGTTCAAGAAGAAGAAGGGCTTTGGCGACCTCTGACGGGCGGCAGGTTAAGTTGGTTGTTTGGCGCTTCTGTCAGATGCGCCGAACTGTCCCAACCCACAGCCAGCGCCACGATGATCAAGCTCCGCCTGAAGCGGTTCGGTAAGAAGCGGGAAGCAAGCTTCCGCCTCGTGGCCTGCAACAGCACTTCACGCCGTGATGGTCGTCCTTTACAGGAGCTGGGTTATTACAACCCCCGCACTAAAGAGACCCGTCTGGATGCTGAGGCACTGCGCGAGCGTTTGAGCCAGGGCGCTCAGCCTACGGATGTCGTCCGCACCCTGCTTGAAAAGGGTGGGTTGATCGAGAAGAAAGTCCGTCCTGCAGAAGTGGTCGGCAAGGCCAAGCAGGCTCTCAAACGTGAAGCTGATGCCAAACAGGCCGCCAAGGATGCGGCTGAGGCCAAGGCCGCTGCAGCTGAAGCTGAGCAACCAGCTGGAGATGACGCAGCCAGCGCTGAAGGCTGATAGACACGATGTCCGAGGCAACCTCGCCTGGTCGCTTCGTCTTTGATCTGCCGCATACAGAGGCTGCGCTCGCTCTGGCGGGTGGTCCTACTTCACAGACACTGCGTCAACTCGAGGCTCTGACGGGGACCACTCTGGTTTTGCGTGGACTGCAACTGGAGATCAGCGGTCGCCCCAATCAGCTGGAACGCACTGCTGCTGTTATTGAGCTCCTGCGCAAGTTCTGGGAAGAGGGTGAAACCATTTCGCCGGTAGATCTTCAGTCAGCCCTGCAGGCGCTCGATACCGGCCGCAACCATGAGCACGAAGCCATGGGCCAGCAGGTTCTGGCACGCAATCAGCGTGGCAGTCTGTTGCGCCCGCGAACGCTACGTCAGAAGGCGTACGTGGAGTCGATGGAGCGTCACGATCTCACTTTTGCGCTCGGTCCTGCAGGCACAGGCAAAACGTTTTTGGCAACAGTTTTGGCTGTGCGCATGCTGACCGAGCGCAAGGTGGAGCGTTTGGTGCTGACCAGGCCTGCTGTGGAAGCGGGCGAGCGATTGGGTTTTTTGCCTGGTGATCTTCAGCAGAAAGTGGATCCCTATCTGCGTCCGCTCTACGACGCCCTGCACATGCTGCTTGGACAGGAGAAAACAGCAGCATTGTTGGAGAAGGGTGTGATCGAGGTGGCACCACTGGCCTACATGCGTGGCCGAACCCTGGCGGAATCGTTTGTGATCCTTGATGAGGCTCAGAACACCACTCCGGCACAGATGCGGATGGTGCTGACCCGTTTGGGAGAGCGTTCCCGCATGGTGGTGACTGGAGACATCACCCAGGTGGATCTACCGCCAGGCCAGCTCAGCGGTTTGGTGGAAGCTTCGGAAGTGCTGGATGGGGTCGAAGGTGTGGCTGTCTGCCGCTTGACATCGGCTGATGTGGTCCGTCATCCGCTGGTGCAGCGTGTGGTGGATGCCTATGCACGACGTGACAAGAGCCATCCCCGTCGGGATGCAAGGCCGATTCGGCGGTCGATGGGGAGATCCGCACCGGGCTGAAAGCCACAACCTTGTTGCAGCTGCCAAGATATGTTCAGTGATCTGGGGCAACATGCCAGCCAGCAGCAATTTCCAAAACGCCATCCGCGAGGCGCAATCCAGCGCACTGGTAGGCCCCAATGTGGTCAACAAAGCACTCCCTTATGTGGGTGGTGGCATGGTTTTGACTGCTCTTGGGGTTCTCGGTGGTCTCTCGATGCAGCCCATGCCTGCCCTTGGTCAGGCAGGCAGTCCTCTGTTTTTCCCTTTATTCATTGTTGCCTTTATCGGAGAGATTGTTCTCTTCTTTATGGCAAGTAGCGCCGCAAATAATGCCAACAACGCCAAAGCACTTCCGTTGCTCTCCGCATTCAGTTTGCTCACTGGCTTCACGCTCAGTGGAATTGTTGGCCTTGCTTATCAAGTCGCGGGTATGGGTTCCATTGCCACGGCTGTGATCGCGACAGGCCTGACCTTTGTGATTGCTTCAGTTGTTGGCAAGAACATGAGCGACAGCGTCGGACAGGCGCTCTCCGGGGTGGTTGGTCTTGGTTTAGTCGGTTTGCTCATTGCCATGGTGGTGCAAATCATCGGCGGATTATTTGCTCCCGAAATGTTCCAGCAAGGCACTTTCGAGCTGATGATTGCCGGCTTTGGAACCGTTCTTTTTGTGGGGATGGCTTTCGTCGATTTCTACACGATGCCTCGCACCTACCGAGATGATCAGTACTTGGCAGGTGCACTTGGGATGTATCTCACCTACATCAATCTGTTTATGTTTCTTCTGCGTCTGATCATTGCTCTTCAAGGCGGCGGCCGCCGCGACTGAGTCGGGGCAGATTGTTTTAGTGCAAATCAACCCCGGCAAGGCCCGGGGTTTTTTGATGTCCGAGATCTCAGGGTGTGACATTGATCGGACAACTCCAGAATCTTTCGCTGAATTGAGGTCACTGCTGCTGTCCTTTAGGCATGCAACCTCGCACTGCTGAAGATCAACAGCGGATTTTCACGATCCTGAGTATTTCCATCACCGCTGCACTGGGTGGTTTCCTCTTCGGGTATGACACGGCCGTGATCAATGGTGCGGTGAGTGCCATTGAGGCCACATTTAAGACCTCGGCATCTTCGCTGGGACTGACTGTGTCTTCGGCCCTACTGGGGTCCGCAGCTGGTGCCTTGGGGGCCGGATGGCTGGCAGACCGTTTTGGGCGTCGACCCAGCATGTTGCTTGCCGCCGTGCTGTTCATCCTGAGTGCCGCCGGGTCGGCTCTGGCGCCAAGGCTGGTCGACCTGGTGATCTGGCGTGTATTGGGGGGTGTGGCTGTGGGCTTTGCCAGTGTGCTCGCCCCGGCCTATATCGCTGAGATTTCTCCAGCGGCGATGCGGGGACGCACAGGATCTCTCCAGCAGCTGGCAATTGTGCTCGGCATCTTTATCTCACTGCTGTTCAACTATCTGATCGTGCTGGTCACATCCGACCAGGAGCCCACGTCGCTTGTGGGCCCGATGGCGGCCTGGCGCTGGATGTTGATGGCAGAGGTTGTTCCTGCTCTCTTGTATGGCTTTTTGGTATTGCGGATTCCTGAAAGTCCTCGTTATTTGGTGCAGATCGGCGATCTGGATCAAGCAAGAGCCGTGATTCGTCGCACGATTGGTGAACCCACCACAGAGGTGATTGATCGCATCCAGTCCAGTCAAGGCCAGGGCGGTGGCGGTTCGATCAGGGATCTTTTCAGTCGTCGATCCGGACTGCTACCGATCGTGTGGACCGGCGTTCTGCTGGCGATCTTCCAGCAGTTGGTCGGCATCAATGTGATCTTCTACTACTCCAGCGAGCTTTGGCAGTCGGTGGGTTTCAGTACCACCGAAAGTCTCAGCGTCACCGTGATCACCGCTGTGACCAATGTGGTGACTACGTTTCTGGCCATTGCCACCATTGACCGCCTCGGTCGACGTCCGCTGCTGCTTCTGGGTTCAGTGGTGATCACGATCAGCTTGGGGCTGATGAGCTGGACGTTCTCCGGAGCCCCTCTTGTGGATGGAATGCCTCAGCTGACGGGAGTCCCATCTCTGGTTGCACTGGTTTCAGCCAATGTGTTTGTATTTGCCTTCGGATTCTCCTGGGGACCTGTGATGTGGGTCCTGCTGGGTGAGATGTTCAACAACCGCATCAGAGCGATAGCGCTGGGGTTATCGGCCACGGTGAACTGGCTTGCGAACTTCCTGATCTCCACCACTTTCCCGATACTGTTGAAATCTTCGGGTCCAGCCCTCGCCTATGGGCTCTACGCCACAGCCGGTGCCATCTCATTCTTCTTCGTGCTGTTTCTGGTGAAGGAGACGCGTGGCAAGGAACTGGAGGAAATGGCCTGAATTGATGAAACGCCGAAATCCTCTGCAGCGTTTGCTCGGGTTGGCACTGTTGATCAGTTGTTTCAGTCCGACAGAATGCGCCCGTTCGGATGAACTTCCCACTGTTCAGGATTCTGTTCCGCTTTTGCAGCTAAGGCCTGAGCCAATTCTTCAAAACTGGCTGGATGTTCCCGACTGGTTGTCGCTCTCTTTTGGCTATGTGAATGAAATCAATGGCAATCCCTGGGGTGGCCTTGAGCAGACGGCAACTTATACCCACAATCTTTCACTGAACATGACTGCTTCCAGCGGTCTTGCTCGTTCAGTCGAAGACTGGCAGGAGTGGGACCACTGGAGTTTGACGGCAAATTTGTCTCAGCGATCGGGAACAAGTCTTTCTGAATCCATTCCCAACGCTCAGGCGGTGCAGCAGATTTTTGGCTATGGCCAGACCTTTCGGCTCGCTGGACTCTGGGTGGAGCGTCATCAGACCGAAACAGGTCTGCTGAAGATCAAAGCTGGAAAAGTGGCAACGTTTGATGACTTTGCGTCATCGCCCCTGTTCTGCTTTTACTCCAACAATGGTTTCTGTGGGCAGATCTGGGGAATTCCTAACTCGCTTCCCGTGGCCGCCTACCCGGCGAATCAATACGGTGCAGTAGCGCATCTAGGAACGACCGACTCAACAACACTGCGCTACGGGATTTATCAGATCAACCCCGATGGATTTGAACCTGAATATCACGGTGCTGACTTTCAGCTGAATGCATCACGAGATGGCGTGGCTCAGTTTCTGCAGATTGATTGGCCATTTTCGAGGACTCTCGCCCTTCCTGTGAAGCAACTCGATGATGGACGTGTTGTTCGAGTGCCTGAAGATGAGAAAGACTTAGACTTCATTTCGGGTCTTCCAGCACCTGGTGTGCAGTTGGGCGGTTGGCTTGGCCGTTGGGACTTTCCGCAACTGGTGGATCCAGAGCAATCGTCTGCTCGAAACGATGGTGTGTATGGACTCGTGTCACTCCCGTTAACCCTGGGAGATCTGGCGCTGGATGGTCGCCTGTGGGCTACAGCCTCCTACGGCTTTAATCCCGACGTTCAGACGATTCCTGTTTTTGTTGCAGCTGGTTGGGTGGGTAAGGGCGTGCTGCGTCGCCGACCCCATGACGCATTGGTGTTGGGGGTCACCCATGCGAGCTGGAGTTCTCAGGCTCCCAGCGGACAGGATTGGGAATCGATCCTTGAACTGGGCTATCAAATCGCCCTTGGGGACAACGCAAGTATCCAACCCAATCTTCAGTTCATTCTCAATCCGGATGGAACTGGTGAGGTTCCTGATTCCATTGCCATCGGTGTGCAGATGACCGTGTTGTTCTGATCGATGTCCAATAAAAAACCCCGGATCAAATCCGAGGCATCGACATCGGTTGATCCCCATCACCCGGCCGATGGCGTTAACAGTAATCAGTGTGCGACGAAAGTTGTCTCAACTTCAGAATGCCCTAATAGTGTTGCAAGCAGTATCTTCATGGTTCGTCACACCAGATCTGGGGCATGGTTCTTGCGGATGGTCTGGCTGAGGTTTTGGATCCTGGTGCTAAGGCCTGGGGCTGCTCAGTTCGGGCTTCTTGGTGACTGAGCTCACTCAGCAACGGCCTGCACTGCATCGCCGATCGCTCGTCTCTGATGATCGTCGTAACCCCAGCGCTCGAGAAAGGCCAGATCCTCTCCGCGACAATGGTTCGCGGCTTCCAGCAGCACCTCAAGACGCGCTTTGACACGCTGAGAATCAAGCTGACGCAGGAGCTCTAAGCAGCGTTGATTCACGCGCTCTGATCCTGCAGCCTGCTCATTGTCGTTGTTATTGCGGTGATGCAAAGCCATGGCCGCGCTCATGGCGAGATTGCGGGCCGTGAGATCCACCACGCCGTCGCCCGCTTCGCGCAGTGTGATCAACAGGGCATCCGGAAGCCTGTCCATCAGGGCACTGTCGCCCGCAAGACTTACGACGAAGAAGCCTCTGGCGCCATCACGGCTGGCCACGAGTGCTCCGACGCGGTCGGCCATGACTTCATCGCTGATTTCCTCTTGGTCCCATTGCTTCATCCAGCCGGCGGCGATCTCCATGGCTTCCTGGAAGCTCGGCTCTCGCTGGGTCATGAACAGCAACTGATTGGCCTCACAAGCCTATGGGCAGGGTGCGGCCTTCAGGCGATGCTGAAGGCATGGATGCAGCTTCATCGTCGCTCTCTGACGGCTACCGCTCGGGTTTTGTCGCCTTGATCGGACGTCCCAATGTGGGTAAGTCAACGCTCGTGAATCAATTGGTGGGCGACAAGGTGGCGATCACTTCACCGGTGGCCCAGACCACACGCAACCGCCTCAGAGCGATTCTTACCACGCCTAGTGCCCAGTTGATTCTTGTCGATACTCCAGGCATTCATAAGCCGCATCACCTACTAGGGGAGCGTCTGGTTCAGAGCGCACGCTCTGCGATTGGCGAAGTGGATCAGGTGTTGCTGCTGCTGGAGGGCTGTGAACCGCCTGGTCGCGGTGACGCATTCATCGTCAACCTCCTGCGTCAGCAACGCTTACCGGTGCAGGTGGTACTCAATAAATGGGACCGGGTCCCGGGTGATCGCAAGCCCGAGGCTGATGCGGCCTATCGCGAACTGCTGGTGGAGACGGATTGGCCGCTGCACCATTGCTCAGCCTTGAACGGTGCCGGCTGCCTTGAGCTCGTGGACGCTGTGAGTGCTCTGATGCCTGAAGGCCCCCAGCTGTACCCACCCGAGATGGTGAGTGATCAGCCCGAAAAGCTGTTGATGGCTGAGTTAATCCGCGAGCAGGTGCTAATGCATACCCGCGAAGAAGTCCCCCACAGTGTGGCGGTGAGCATCGATCGGGTGGAAGACATGCCGGCTAGGGGAAAAGGCAAAGCTCGCACCGCCGTTTTGGCCACCGTGCTGGTGGAGCGCAAGAGCCAGAAGGGCATCCTGATCGGCAAGGGCGGCGCCATGCTCAAGACCATCGGCCAGGGCGCTCGCCTGCAGATGCAGAACCTGATCGACGGTCCTGTGTATCTGGAGCTGTTTGTGAAGGTGGTGCCGGACTGGCGCAGCAAGCCACAACGCCTTAATGAGCTTGGCTACAGCGGTGATGCTTTCTGATGCTTGTCAGGGGAAACGGAAATCTGTAGAACTTGTCGAAGTTTTCTTGACAGACAAATATCCCACGTCTTTCCTGGCCATGGTGTTGATCGAAGATCGGTCTAAACTCTGCCGATGTTGTTCTCAGCACCCTGAGTATGACAAGCTATGATGTTATTTATGGTCAGAGATTGAATGGCTTGTTGGTTATTCAGTTCGGCAGGAATGAATTGGATGTGCTCAAAGGGCTAGGTAATCGCTCTGCAGCTTTTAATGCATGCTAAGCATGATAGATAACACTCTTGACATGATGGGTGGTGATCAATGTGTGGCTTGCAAGCAGCAGCACATTCCGTGCAGCTTTTGATAGAGAGCTTGGCAATCCCTGTGGTTAAAGGCGACTCTTGTGCGGAAAGGCTAAGCAGGGCCTCGCAGATCGGCAGCATTTGTCTTGTGGCGACAGCGCATTCAAAAAATGTCTCCTCACCTTTTGCCAGCAGCTCCACCATTTTGGTTAAACAGATTTCGGCCGAGGCCACGCAATTTTTGGCGGTTATGATGCAATTGGCATAGGGGTTTGGCGCGGAAGTGTTGCCGGAAGAGGCAACAACAGGAGCATTCTTTTGGGTGGAAGCTGAACCATTTTTTATTTGGTGAGTGAGTGCACTTGCTGCAGAAGGTGCAGCGGCTCCTACAGCGGTTAATCCGAGTGCGCTGATCATCTCTCTTCGATTCATGGTTGAATTGATATTGACTTGTACGAAGGATTCTAGGTCCTGATTTGGGATCTGTTTTTGCAAATTATTTGTTTTAATAATTGAAGCAAGGCGTTGGAATGTTTCAAATCGAAGTTGCTTTTCGTGCGGGTGTTTTGTGGGATTTGATCTTTGTTTTCAGCCAATGCTTGGACGAGTGGATGTTGGCTGACGGCCAATCTGAGCTCCTTATTGGCTTGCTAAATCTTTGTTGGGTTAGATTTGGCAGGCTCGTGAAGGAGATGCAGGATTGCGGCTCATCCTTTACACTCGATAGCAGATTTGAGATCTTGGTTCTCTTTCAGCGAAGCTCTAAAAGTTGCACTGAGTTTTCGGAGCCAATGTTTTTGGCAAGGTGTCCGTAATCATGGTATGAGGAATACTCCGAAATCAACCCCTCGTTATCGTAGGAAACCTTGAATATGCTGGTTAGATCAAGCGTATTGTTGGACGCGGAAGTACCCCGAAAGTTGCCTGAGTTGAGAATATTTTGTTCGACAACAATCACAACTGATCCGTCTTCAAGAGCAGTGGCAACAATTGGTGTTACTGCATTTCGACGGAAGCCGCTATTCCACTGCCCGATTCGTTTGATCAACTGAGGCTGGTTGAATTGCTGTCCAGTTGCGGATGTATAGCTCAAATTAGGCGAGGTGTAAGTCTCCACGGCCTTGGCTGGATCTTGGAAGGCCATCTCCCGATAAGCGTTGAAACGTTTCACTCGTGGGTCTTCCAGGGAGAGGCACGGCCCCTTGCTAGACGACGAAAAAGCCTTGCGTGGAGTGGATGCAACAACACCAAGTCCCAGGGAGCCTGCAAGAAGCGTGAAGGCCCGCCGTCCAAAGAGACTCATCGAATTACTCCTGAAAATTCCAGAATCCTTATGTTGTTCATGCCATGGCATGCAGGGTTTGTTGCGCAATTTTTCTTGATCTGTGAAGGTCTTTGTTCACTGCGTCTGTCATCGGTGACGCCGCAAAATTTGATACTTAGTGGTCGTTTTCTGTCCTGGTTCTGTTGTCGATGCAAAGTTGGAGTTAATAGACCATTTGTTCGTCCAATGCTCTCTGAGCCAATCTCAATCAGCTGTTCTCTCGGCATCTTGTTGCACTGATCCAACACGCCAGCTCGACGATTAGATCGTGAGTTTGATGGCGAGGGCAATGCTCATGCCTTTCACGATGGCTCTAAAAGAATGATTCAGCTGGTTGCCCTGACTGTTTCTTGGTAGCTCTGCTACAGCAGGAAGCAATGCCGAGCGACGATCGGCAGCTGGTTTTGACGTCAGCCGTATCTGACTCTGCTGCAACAGCCTGGCCAAAACGCATGGGAGGAGCATGAGCGATCCTCTGGTTCAGATCGTTGCCCTGCGAAGATGGTCTGATGGATGAGACCGCTTTTCCTCCAGCTGATCTGAAGGCGTTCCTCACACTGTGTGTTGGCTGCTGGATGAGTCTGCGCAGCCGCTTTGACCTCAGTGGCTCCGAAGAAGATGACTGGCATACCAGCGACCGTGGCGAGGTAACTGTGACCCTGAGTGATCAGTCTGTTGATTCGGTCTTGTCGGTGCAGTCTGCGGATGGAGCCGCAAGCGAACTTCGCTTTGCTAGCGATGGGGGTCTTGTGGTGTTGGCTGGGGGGGAAGAGCGCAGTGGCCGCTGGCAGCTGCGAGCAGATGCCAGCCTTGAGCTGGAACTCAAAGATGGTGTCTCGGCTGCGACCGTGTTGGAACGCATCTGGTTCATTAAGCCCAATCTGCGCCTGCGCAGCACGACGGCTATCGCGACAGATGGGACCCCTCTTCAGGCGCGCTTCTGCTCCGAGATCCGGCGCGTGTCATCTCCTCAGCCCTGAGCCATGTCGGCCTATCGCCTGGATGTGATCAGCCTGGCGCCTCAGGCATTTGCGCCGCTCGAGCAACTTGGGGTGATCGGCAGAGCCTTTGCTGCTGGAGGGGCAGAGCTGCATCTTCATAACCCCCGCGATTACGCCACCGATCGCTACCGCAAGGTTGACGATGAGCCCTATGGCGGTGGTGCGGGCATGGTGCTCAAGCCTGAGCCGGTGTTCGCTGCCTTCGAGTCGATTCCGTTCAGCCCTCGGCGCCGGGTGCTACTGATGACGCCTCAGGGCCAGCCTTTGACCCAGCCCGATCTGCAGCGCTGGGCTGACAACTATGACCAGCTGGTGCTGCTCTGCGGTCACTACGAAGGCTTCGATGAACGCATTCGCTCACTGGCCGATGAGGAAGTGTCGCTTGGAGATTTCGTGCTTACCGGCGGGGAGCTGCCGGCCATGACGATCATCAACGGCGTGGTGCGGTTGTTACCCGGCACGGTGGGAACGCCGGCCTCGCTGCTTGAGGAAAGCCATAGCGACCTCTTGCTGGAACACCCGCATTACACGCGTCCTGCCGATTTTCGGGGGATGAGGGTGCCAGACGTGCTGCGCAGTGGGGACCATGGAGCCATTGCCAAATGGCGTCAGCAGCAACGTGAACAGCGCACCGCTGATCGACGCCCTGACCTGCTGGATCGCTGGAACCGGCGCTCTAACGCCGAGAATGACAACGTCGGCACGAACTGACCGCCAGTAAGCATGAACCTCCGCATCGGCAATGGTTACGACACGCACCGGTTGGTGGAGGGGCGCCCTTTGATCCTGGGTGGTCAGCTTCTGGAGCATCCCGAAGGCCTAGGTCTCGATGGCCATAGCGATGCCGATGTGCTGGTCCATGCGGTGATGGACGCACTGCTTGGAGCGCTTTCGCTCGGTGATATCGGCAAGTATTTCCCCCCCACGGATCCCCGTTGGAAGGGGGCGGATAGCTTGGTTCTGCTGGAGCAGGTCGTGGCGCTCGTGAAAGAACGCGGTTGGCAGGTTGTCAATGTGGATTCTGTGGTGATTGCTGAACGTCCCAAGCTCAAGCCACATATCGAGGCCATGCGTGGGGCGATCGCGCTACGCATGGGGCTGGACCCCGATCAGGTGGGTGTGAAGGCGACTACGAACGAGCGGCTTGGACCCGAAGGACGGGAGGAGGGAATGTCATGCCATGCAGTCGCTCTGCTCACCAGGCCATGACCCTGAAGCACTTGCGGAGAGATCTCCTTACCCTGATCTCCCCTGTTGTGGTTGTCCTGATCCTGATTTCCGGCCATCCCGATGTCAGTCTGGCCTGTTTTTCAGACCCGGACGGCGGCCACGACGTCGCAGTGGTCGAGCATCTGCGCATTCAGGTTCCCAGTCAGAAACGCAAGGCCTGGATAGACGCGGAACATGGCAGTTGGCAGCCCTGGCTTGCCAGGCAAGAAGGATTCGTCGGCCGTGATCTGCTCTGGGATCCTGAAACCGAAGAAGGCACCATCCTGGTTGGATGGAGCAGCCGTAAAGCCTGGAAGGCGATCCCCCAGCTCGAGGTGGAGGCAGTCCAGGAGCGTTTCGAGCAGATTGCTCGCCAGTCCACTGGACAGAAAGAGGGCAATCCATTTCCACTGGTGTTTGAAGGCGAATTGTTGCCGCCGTGACCGCGCAGGAGTCACGTCTTGACCTGGAGCGTCGTCGCCGGCTTGGGATGGTCGAAGCCGTTTGGGGTGAACACAAGAGCGTGGATCAAATTGTGGCGATCTTGTTGTCCATGCAGACAGCCGGGGAGCTCGCTCTGGTGACAAGGGTTGATGCAGCAAAAGCGGCTGCCGTTCAGGAACGCTGTCCTGCTGTTGAGGTTCATGGCCAGGCGGCCTGTCTCACCCTCGGTGAGATCCCAGCCACGAGGCATGCCGCTCAGGTGGCAGTTCTCAGTGGTGGGACCAGTGATCGTCGCGTGGCTGAGGAAGCCGCTCTGGCTCTGAGCGTTCATGGGGTTGCCAGCGAGTCTTTCCTGGATGTGGGGGTTGCTGGTTTGCACCGTCTGCTGGATGTGCTGCCTGATCTCACACCGATGTCGGTGCTGATTGCCTGTGCGGGGATGGAGGGAGCTCTGCCAACGGTGCTAGCAGGTCTTGCCCCTCAGCCGGTCATCGGTGTGCCGGTGTCTGTGGGCTATGGGGTTAGTGCGGGAGGCAGGGCTGCTCTCGATGGCATGCTCGCCAGCTGTGCTCCAGGTCTGAGCGTTGTGAACATCGACAACGGCTATGGCGCTGCGATGGCGGCTTTGCGCATCCTCAAGGGAGTGGATTCTCAGGACTGAGAAGGATGCGGCGGGCTGGGTAACAGCGGTTGCGCCGGTTCACTGGGGTCGATGTCCAGCATCGTTTCCACCCACAGCCGCATCGATCGCGGCAAAAGGTTTTGCTCGTAGCGATGCAGCGCTTCAACCAACACGGTTGAGTTGACCCAATGAGGTGATCGTGCGCGCATCGTTGCTGAGCGACACGCGAAACTTGGATGCAGGTCGCCCTCTCAGCAAGTGGGGACAATTCAGGTTCCGGATTGTTGTCGGTTGAGTCGCTTAGCGGCTTCGATCGATCAAAGGTGCTGGAGATTCGGATACGCCGTGACTAGCTCATCAGCGCTGAGAACATCGCCGACGCCATCCGGCTGCCAGATCACCTCAAGGGCCATCAGATCGCTGGATGCTGTGGAACCAAGAATGCGCAATGACTCCCGAAGCTGTTCGCCGTTATCTGCCTGCTTCAGTTTCACCGCGCTGCGGCTGGCCACCAGCACAGTGACAACGATGAATTCACTGGTGGCGTCCGCATCGCCGCGCGATGCGAGGTCGCTGCCGGCGGATTGAACACCACCCACATTGGTGGTGAGTTCTTCGCGCAGCTTGCTGCGCTCGGTCATCGACAGTCGGTTGAAGGTTGATTCCGCTGCGTTGAATGGCACACTGCCAGACTCAACGTTGGCGTAGACCCACAGATCGGGCTGACGCAGAAGTGCAAGTGTGGTGTCCTGCAGCACCCGTTGCAAACCGCTGGAGCTGCTGGTGTCAGCGCTACTGGCGAGTTGACGCAGATCGCTCTGTAGGTCTTTGGCGCTGGCAAGCAGACCGATCTGGAGCTGCAGCAGAGACACTGGGCCCATTGCAATCTCACGAGGACGCTCGTAGCCGCCCATCGCTGGACGACCAGATCCTGCTCCAGCGCCACGGAAGGCATTCACAAGGACTCCAACAAACGCCATCAGGACCATGAAGCCCAAGAGACCGCCACCACCGAATCCGAAGAACGGAATGATGAAGGGGAATCCAATGCCACCGCCGTAGCCACGGTTGTAACCACCTCCCATACCGCCACCGCGGTATCCGCCGGTGCGGGGCATGGAGGGTGCCCGGAAACTGCCGCCCCCAATCCGCCCGCCGCGTGCTGCGTCACTCGGCAGCGGATGAAAGATCAGCAGCCCAATCATCAGCACCGGCACCATGAGGCCGGAAAGCCAGCGTCGCAGCTGAACCAGGGTGGAACGTTTCGGCAATTGGGCCAAAGTGGCGTTGAAGACTGAGTCGATCCTAGGAACCCCCGCCAACGATGGTGACGATCTCGAGGCTGTCACCGTCGTTGACCTGCTGCTCTGCCCAGCGATCAGGGGTGAGGATCAGTCCGTTGAATTCCACCACCACCAACTTGGGGTGATGGCCGAGCGCTTCAACCACATGATCAAGCCGGTTGAGACCTGCTTTGAGCTGGCGCTGTTCGCCGTTCACCGTGAGCTGCATGGGCTGAACCGAGATGAATGAAACCAGACCATCAATGTTGAAGATCAGCTGAGCAATTCCAACAGCTGCAGACTGGCGGCAGCTGGATTATTGGCCCCCATGATTGCGCTCACCACAGCAACACGGGACGCGCCTGCAGCCAGCACCTCGGCAACGTTGCTGCTGTTGATGCCACCTATGGCAAACCAGGGAACTCTGGCTGAATCCTGGGCTTGCCGCACCCAATCCAATCCTGCCGGCTTCCGATCAGCCTTGGTGGCGGTGGCATAGACAGCACCGACCCCCAGATAGTCGGCACCCTCCTCCTGGGCCACGAGCAGTTGTTCGAGTCGGTGGGTGCTGCGACCAATCAGTTTTTCGGGACCCATCAACTGACGTGCCTCTGAATAGGGCACGTCCCCCTGGCCAAGATGCACCCCATCGGCATTCACGAGCAATGCCAGATCAATGCGGTCGTTGATGACCAGTAGTGCCTGGTGGGCCTGGCACAGCCCGGCAAGCTGACGTGCTTCTTGCAATCGCAGAGCATCAGCTCCGTGCTTGCGCCGGTACTGCACAAGCGAGACGCCTGCTTGCAGGGCTAATTCCACCCGATTCAACATCTCAGCACTTGCCTCTTTCCCGCCTGGATCGGTAATCAGGCAAAGCCGTGCGCGTTCCAAGCGCTGCTGCCGTTGGGTTTGCCCGCAGGCCTCCAAGATGCGCACTTCATGGTCGTAGAGCGCATAACGAACGAGCGCAGCTGTCTGGGCCAGTTCGGTATCACCAGTGCGCGCGAATTCTTCAATCACCCGTAAGGCTTCTTGGACCCTGCTGGCATTGGCTTTCAAGATTTGGGTGCTGTCGGTACGGTTCTGCTGAGCGGGATGACTCAGCCCTGCAGCCGTATCGGTGGCCGTGGAACGTGCCTGTCTGTAGCAGTCGGCGTGCAGTTGTCCCAGCTGTTGTCGCCAGTCCTTGAGCGGCACCACCAGGTCTTGTCGGTCCAGTCCGAAACGACACCAGTCCTCGATCACCCGCAAGCCTTCCCGGGCTCGGTCGAGGTTGGCATCGATCAGCCTGGCGATACGCGTGTCAGTGCAGGGGGCGACGGGCATCGATTCCATGGCACTGTGGGCAGGATCTCATGTCTGGTGTGGCGATGGAGAACGGTGGATCAGAAAGCACGATGCACGTTCTGGTGTGGGGCATTGGTCTTCTCGGTGGCATCGGCGTTTTCATCGTGTGGGGCTTGACCAACGCCTATCCAGCGGTGTCTTGAAGCCGAGCTCTCGCCTGCTGGGCATCACGACTGATCTGGGCACTGAGTTCCTCCAGGCTTGAGAAGCGTTGTTGGCCGCGCAGGCGCTCCACGGGTTCCACCCGCAGAATTCGGCCCACCAGTTCGCGGCTGGCGTCGAGCAGATGCACTTCCACCGCTGAAGGCGATGCTGGATCCACAGTGGGTTGAGGGCCGAGGTTCATCACGGCAGGGAGTGCAAGCGTCTCGTCGTCGACCCAGGCTCGCGCGGCATAGACCCCCAATCCCGGCAGGAATTTTCTGCCATCTACTTGCAGGTTGGCGGTAGGCCATCCAAGCTTTCTGCCGAGGCCGCGGCCTTGAACCACCTCGCCTTGGAAGCGGTAGGGCCGTTGCAGGAGTTCACTGGCTGTTGTGAGGTCGCCCTCTGAGAGTGCCTCACGGATCCGACTGCTGCTCATGCGACCACCAGGGTCTTCCAGAATCGGCAGCACGCTCACCATCACACCAGCGGCCTCCGCCAAGCTGGTTAGCGTGTCAGCCCCCCCCTCGCGTCCTCGCCCAAAACGGAAGTTGGCGCCAATGGCGATGTGACGTGCCTGCAACGTGCCAACCAGAATCTGATCAACAAATTCGGCAGCACTGAACTGGGCTAGTTGGCGGTCGAAGGGAACCAGCACCAACTGCCTGATGCCAAGTGGTTCGAGCAGATGCAGCTTTTCGTCAGGCAGATCCAGGCGGAGTCTTGGTTCGCCATGCAAAACCTCGCGCGGGTGTGGCCAGAAGCTCACCACCGTGGGGACTCCACCTGCCGGGTGCTGGCACACGGCTTCGATGACCCGCCGGTGGCCAGCATGTAGCCCATCGAAGCTGCCCAACGCCAGGGCGGTGGGCATGCGGGCCTCCTCAGGGGAGCAGAGAGGAATCAACGGGCCGTGCACGGTGCAATGGTTGATGGCAAGTTTGGACGACAGACCTCCTCGCCCGCATGGCCGATCGGCTCGACTTCCAGCTGCTGGCCCTTGGCCTGCGGCGCACTGCCTGGATTCGTTTCTGGATTCAGACCGCTCTCGGTGTGGTGGTGGTGGGGGTGCTGTTGTTCAACAACATCGGCGGCAGCCTGTCCCGCAATGCAGATCGGGCCGTTGGCTTGAGCCCGGGCCTGTCGCTGACCACGCTTTCGTTTTTAGTCCTGTTATTCAGCCTTTGGCAAGGGTGGTTGATCGTGCGTCTTGGCCGTGCGCTCGATAGTGGCGCCCGCCCCAGTCGCGGCGAGGCCAGCCGTCTGCTCAAACGCGGAATCCTGGCTGACCTGCTGGGGTTGGTGTTCGCGTCGATCGGGTATCAATCATTGGCCGGAGCCCTGTTTGTTCAGGCGTCGTCGCAAACACCTGGTATTGCCATCGGTGGTGCTGGTGCAGCAGAAAACCTGGCGATCACTTCACTGGAGATGCTCTCGGTGTTGAGCAACACCCAGGTGCTGTTCGCCCATCTGATCGGCTTGCTGTTCTCCCTCTGGATGCTGCAGCGGATCTACCGGACCCGTTGACCATCAATTTCAACCTGTGGCAGGCCACTGAGTGATCCACGCCAGAACAGTTCCGGTTCAATCGGTGTGAGCGAGGGTGAATTGCTTCCGATCTGGGCTACATCCGTGGGCCAGTCGCGGGGACCATCGCCCCCTGACTTCAGGTCTTCAACCAGTTTCCCCGCCAGCCAGTAATACGAACGACCCTGCGGATCTGTTCGCGGACTGAACTGCTCCCTGTATCGACGAATCGACAGCCTGGTCCAGCGCATGGGGCCCATGGTTTCAGGCTTGCAAGGGGGCAGGTTCAAGTTGAGCAGCAGATTGCTAGGCCATCCCTCCCGCAGCGCTGATTCGGCCGTATCCATGGCGAGCACAGCGGCCCCCTCGAATTCCCGCCATTTGAAGCAGGCACTGCTCACCGCCATGGCCGGACGGCCTTCCAGGGTGCCTTCCAACGCCGCTGCCACGGTGCCTGAGCAGAAGATGTCGGTGCCGAGATTCGGGCCGTGGTTGATCCCCGACAGCACCAGGTCCGGCGGGGTCTCTAGCAGTTCGCAGATGGCCAGTTTCACGCAATCGGCAGGGGTCCCACTGCAGGCCCAGGCTGTAATGCCCTGGCCGAACAGCTGGTCGGCCCGTTCAGCTCGGATCGGGTGCTGAAGGGTGATGCCATGGCCGGTTGCCGAGCGTTCTTTGTCGGGACAGACCACGGCCACCTGATGGCCTCGGGTCGCGGCGGCCAGGGCCAGGGCCTTGATTCCGTCGGCGAAGATGCCGTCGTCATTGCTGATCAGAATCCGCAGCGGGGCCATGGGGTTGCGTACCGGTGGGGCGAACCTAGTCGTGATCACTGCTTACAGTCAGCTGTCGTGATGTCAAAGCCTTGAGCGCCACCGTGTCCCTGCAGCAGCTCACCGACCAGCTAGAGGCGCTTGAAGCTGAGGCTGCTGAAGCGATCTCTGCAGCGGCTGATGCTGAGGCCCTTGAGCAGCTTCGGATCGGATTGCTCGGCAAGAAGGGTCGCCTCTCAGGAGTGCTGGGTGCCATGGGCAAGCTTCCTGGTGAAGAACGGCCCTTGGTTGGTCAGCGCGCCAACGTGCTCAAATCCCAGGTTCAAACTCTGCTGAGCGACCGACTGCAGGCGGTGAAGCAGGCGGCGATGGAAGCCCGGATCGCGTCTGAGACCCTCGATGTGACCGCTCCTGCCCAGGGGATTCCCATGGGTCATCGCCATCCCCTGGTCACGACCACCGAGGAGATCGTTGACCTGTTCTGCGGCCTTGGATACCAGGTGGTTGAAGGCCCTGAAGTGGAAACCGATCACCACAACTTCACTGCTCTGAACATCCCGCCGGATCATCCCGCCCGGGATATGCAGGACACCTTTTACCTCAAGGACAATCTGCTGCTGCGCACCCACACCTCGCCGGTGCAGATTCGTCACCTCGAAAACCATGCGCCGCCGGTGAGGATTGTGGCGCCTGGTCGTGTTTATCGCCGGGATGCGGTTGATGCCACCCATTCGCCGGTGTTTCATCAGGTGGAGGTGCTCGCGATTGATGAGAACCTCGATTTCAGCCATCTGCGCGGCACGGTGATGGCTTTCCTCAAGGCATTTTTCGGGGATCTGCCCGTGCGCTTTCGCGCCAGTTATTTCCCGTTCACGGAGCCGTCTGCCGAAGTGGACGTGCAGTGGCGCGGCCGCTGGTTGGAAGTGATGGGCTGCGGCATGGTTGATCCCGCCGTGTTGGAGGGTCTGGGTTTGGATCCCGAGCGTTACAGCGGTTTTGCCGCTGGTGTGGGAGTGGAGCGTTTCTGCATGGTGCGCCACGGAATTGATGACATTCGCCGTCTCTACACCAGTGATCTTCGTTTTCTGGAGCAGTTTTGATCAGGCTGCAGTAACCCCTGCAGACGATTGATGTTCGACTTTGCGCGTCGCTCTGCGGTCGCTGATCCCGTTTATTCCGTATTGGCGGCTCAGCGCTGACGCTCTTTCGCACAGGGCTCAACATGCGGGAACTGTTTTCGCTCGGCGTCAGGCATGTCCGTGCTCTCTGTTTTCGACGGTTCCACGCGGGCGGTGGAGATCGTGCGGATCGTCAGTCGCCATGAATGGTCATTTCTATCCCAGTTGCTGCGCCGCGGTCATGCCGCTGAGACGCGTCTGCCGTTGCCCTCAGTGCTGTGCAATCTGCTCACCGAGCTCGGGCCTGTTTATGTGAAGTTGGGCCAGCTGCTGAGCACGCGTCCCGACCTGCTGTCGGATGACTACATCGAGGCTCTCAGCCGGCTTCAGGCCAATGTTCCTCCGGCGGCCTGGCCAGAAGTGCGTGAACAGATGGCCCAGGAGCTCGGTTCCGACGTCAGCTCGGTTTTCGGCAGTTTTGAGGAAGAACCCATTGCCGCAGGCAGTGTCGGCCAGGTGTATCGCGCCAATCTCCAAAACGGGCCGAAGGTGGCGGTGAAAGTGCTGCGGCCTGGTATCGAATCCCAAGTGCAGGAGGATGGTCGTCTGTTGCGTAAAATCGCCGCAATGGCGTCGGCGACCGCGCTCGGTGGCCAATACGACTTCGTGGGGCTTGCCGACCAAGTCCTCGAAGCTCTTGGTCGCGAGCTGGATTTCCGGATTGAAGCTGAAAACACACTTCGGCTACAGCGCTGCCTGGCGGCTTCCAGCTTTGTGCCCAATGGAAAGCTGAGGCTTCCAAACGTGGAGGAAAACCTCTCCGGTCAGCGGGTGCTGGTGCTCGAGTGGATTGATGGTGACTCGATCCTGACTGCAGCAGCGAGACAGTTCCTTGAGGCTGGTCCAGGCATTGCCTCCACCACCAGCGCCATGCTGGGTGCCTTTGTCGAGCAGTACTTCGTTGAGGGTTTCTTTCATGCCGACCCTCACCCCGGCAATCTCAAAGTTCAGGCTGATGGCACGGTGATCCTGCTTGATGCCGGCATGGTGGGTCAGTTTGATCCACGCACCCGCAGCAACCTGCTGGATCTGGTGCTGGCGCTCATCAATCAGGATGCTGCGCGCGCCACTGATCTTCTTGAGCAGATTGCGCCGCCTGCACGTGGCGTGCGGGTGGATCGCCAGCAGCTGCAGCGACAGCTCGATCAGTTGATTTCTCGCAGTTTTTCCAAGCCGCTGCAAGAGCTGAATTTCGCGCTGTTCTTGGCGGAGCTGCTGCAGTTGGCCAACCGCACAGGTCTCTGTGTGCCAGGCACTCTGGGATTGTTTGTGAAGTCGGTCACCAATTTGGAGGGCGTGGGCTGTTCGCTCAATCCCGCATTCAGCTTCACCGGTGAGATGCAGCCTCTTGTGGCCAAACTGCTGGCGAGATCGGTGATGTTGCCGCAGCAGCGTTTGATGCAGTTCGGCCTTGACCTGCGCAACCTCTCAATTGACTCACCCAGACAACTGAGTCAGTTGTTGCGTCGTTTTAGCAGTGATGAGCTGTCATTCGCCCTGCAGATCGAGGGCCTCGAATCCCTGCGCAGAACCCTGGATCGTTTGTCGCGACGGGTGTCTTTGGCGATTCTGGTGGCGGCTCTGCTGCTCAGCGCCACACTGATGGCCACCCTTGCTCAACAGCAGCTGCTGCGCAACGTGAGTGAGGCGCTATTCATTGTTGCGACCGTGTTCGGGATCTGGTTGATCGTGTCACTGCTGAAACCCAGCAGACGCTGATCAAAAAGTCTCCACACGCGTGTTAAGGCAGGATCCTTCTCATAAAGTGATCGCAACGTTGCATGTAGCGATCGGTGCCCCGTGTCGGACTGATCGTCAATGACGGCAAGCCGCTGGCGGTAGAAATCGCGGGCAAAATTCATTCGCGTCTTGAGCTGGTTGGTCACGAGGTGATCCGTGCCAGCAGCTCAGGCGGGATGGTTGGGTTCGCGAATCCCGATCAGCACCTACGCATGCTGGGGTACAACGCCTGCGTCCCAGAGGGCTTTGATCACTCGATGGTCTTGGCAATCGTGCTGGGTGGCGACGGCACGGTGTTGTCCGCAGCGCGTCAGACCGCTCCTGTGGGAGTACCGATTCTCACCATCAATACAGGACATCTCGGCTTCTTGGCAGAGGCTTATCTCGATGATCTGGATCATGCTCTGGATCAGGTACTCACCCAGCAGTGGACCATCGAAGAGCGGGCCAATCTGGTGGTGAGTGTGATGCGCGGTGATCAGCGCCGTTGGGAAGCGTTGTCACTCAATGAGATGGCGTTACACAGGGAACCGCTCACGAGCATGTGTCATTTCGAGATCGCCATCGGTCGCCATGCTCCTGTGGATATCTCTGCCGATGGAGTGATTTTGTCGACCCCGACGGGGTCTACCGCCTATGCACTCAGTGCCGGGGGACCGGTGATCACGCCGGACTGCCCGGTGCTGCAGCTCACGCCGATCGCTCCCCATTCGCTGGCTTCAAGGGCGTTGGTGTTCAGTGATGCTGAGCCTGTCACCGTTTTCCCCGCCACACCTGAACGCCTGATGATGGTGGTGGACGGCTGTGCAGGTTGTTATGTGTGGCCGGAAGATCGTGTTTTGATTCGCCGCAGTGATCATCCCGTTCGCTTTGTGCGTCTCAGGGACCATGAGTTTTTTCAGGTTCTACGCAACAAACTGGGCTGGGGGTTGCCCCATGTGGCCAAGCCCGATCGTTCATGACCGTTGTGCATGGCTCCATGGCAGGCAGCTTTCAAGATGCCGTTGTTCTGCTGGTTGGCCCCGAGGCGGCAGCACTGGCGGAACGTCTGAGGGCTTCGGGATACGCTCCGATTAACTGGACCGTTGGTGCTGAAAGCGATCTGGTCAACGGTTCCGACCCAGCCCCGGTTGCTGCGATCCTGGCTAGCGACCAGGGATCAAGGGTTCTCGAGCTGCGCTCTCGTTTTGAGGCACTGCCGATTCTGATCGGAGTGAGCGACGACAGTATTGCCGCCCGGGAGTCGGTGTTGGCCTTCGGTGCGGATGATTTTTGGTTCACTTTCAGTGCCCCGAGCGATTTGCTGCAGCGGTTGCGCTTGCATCTTTCGATTCAATCCCGCAGTGCACTGAGACCTCCGCTGCTGCAGCTCGCTGATCTCAGCGTGGACATCAGTTCCAGGCAGGTGCGTCGCGGTTCTCGGTCTCTTGTCCTCACGGCCAGGGAATATGCGCTCTTGGTGCTGTTGCTGGAGGAGCGGGGCAGGGTTGTGAGCAGAGATCGCATCCTCCGGGATGTCTGGAAGGATGACCAGGGTTCCTCCAGCAACGTGATCGAGGTGTATGTCCGTTACCTGCGCCAGAAACTCGAGGAAGGCGGGGAGCCTCGTTTGATTCATACGATCCGTGGTCGGGGCTATTGCCTCAACGACGGCTTCCCGAGCCTGCGCCACATGTGATGGATCAGCCACCTCTGCCTCCTCAGATCTTGCCGATCGAAGCGCGTTGGTGCCTGGAGCAGCGCCCTGCGAGTTGTATTGCTCTGGAAGTGGCTGATCAGCCTGAAGAGCAGCGGAAGGGACTCATGCAGCGCCCTGCCCTGCCGCCCCTCCGAGGGATGTGGTTTCCGGCCCGATCGGCTCAGCCGCTGCGTTTTTGGATGCGTCATACCCTCGCTCCCCTGGACATGGTGTTTATCCGTGACGGCAGGGTGCTCGACATCGCAGCCAACGTGCCGATTTGTGCGGCATTGCCTTGTCCTTCCTATTGGGCTGATGCTGATGGCAATGGTCGAGCGGATTTTGTTGATGGCGTGATCGAAATTGGCGCGGGTGAAGCACTGCGCTTGAACATTCGTTCGGGCGATGCAGTGACGATTGAAGCAGTCAGCGCCAATTAACGTCGCTCTCATAACTTTATCTGCTGAAAATCGCGGAAATTGATGAACTCAGAATCCCTGAGTCATGACTGCTTGATAAGACGTGGAAACAGCTGTTCTTTTAACCGAACCTTGGATGACGGTTATCCTCCCTTTAGGGATGGATGTCGGGGCAATAGACCAAAAAAGTCCTTTGAAGAGGCGGTGATGAACACACTAAAAATTCAATCCTCGACTCAGACGAACCTCGAGGCGGCTTTCGGTGGTGAAAGCATGGCGAGCCGCAAGTATCTGTTCTTTGCCGATGTTGCGAAAAAGCTCGGTAATCAGGAACTGGCGCGTTTGTTTCGAGAGACTGCAGCACAGGAAACAGAACATGCATTTGCACACTTTCGTCTGTTGCATCCAGAACTGGTGTTTGACAATCCTGAGGACCTCAGTGAGGACTTCAAACAGATGTTGCTAGCCCGATGCCTCGAGTTGGCGATTGAAGGTGAAGTGTATGAATACACCACGATGTATCCAGCATTTGCAGCTGAAGCTTTTCAAGATGAAGATCATGCTGCAGGTGAGGAATTCCAAGAGCAGGGTGAAGAATCAAAAGAGCATGCAAATATGTTCCATTCAGCTGCTAAGAACTTTGGACTCCTAACTGCGATTGAAAAACATCACGCTGAACGCTACGGAGTGGCTCTTTCTGCACTGAAAGGTGATGGAGAGCCTGGCGAGTCGGAGCAACCAGTATCCAATCAATGGATCTGTAAGAAATGCTCGATGATTTATGATCCTGTCGCTGGTGATCCTGATTCAGGCATTGCTCCAGGTACGCCATTTGAAGCCATCCCTGATGATTGGAGTTGTCCAATCTGCGGTGTTACAAAAGCAAGTTTTGTTCCTTATCGCACTGCTCAGTTGAAGGCTGCTTGAGTTTCCTTGATGTTGAGAGCCGTTGATGATCCTGCTGGTAGCTGGCAGCTCCAGCAGAACGGCATTTATCAGTTGTACTCTTTTGGCGGATGATGCAGCTTTGGCTCAGCAGAGCTATGTTTAAACTGCTTGGAGTTGTAAAAAATGATCTCCTGTTATCTGCAGAAACTTGTTGCTCAAATCAGATCAAAGCCCAATGAAGAGTGGCTTCATCTCAAGGATGTGATTGAGTCTGGTGGTAATGCGGGTCTAGAGGCCTGGCTCAAGGAAGTAGCATCTCTTGCATCAGATCTTGAAACCAATTTCGAATCTGCCTCCAGAGGCAAGAAGACCAAGTACTGCCTTAAAAAAGTTCAGGCTCTTGAAGATCGCTACAGAAGACAGGCTGCCGCTTATAAAAAAGCGATTGATGTTGGTCTGATTCATGACAACAAACTGCCAAGGCTTTACAGCTCGAACATGACCATGTTGATTAATCGTTACGCGCGCTAGAGATAGTGGGTTTTGGCGATTGACACTTCGATTGATAACAATTAAAGGCAGCCCCGCTTCATGTGATATTGGCTATTGTGATAAATCATGCTTGTGCGGCTTGCGGTCCGAGCAATTATCTGCCAAAGCGCCTAAGTCATGATATCTCCCATGTCATCCTTTTTCTATGAGGCGGATGACCATTATTGCCGTGAGGTTGAGCAATGGTGGCAAGAAAGGATTCGATATTTGATCGGTAATGGCCAGGCTTATGATGCTGCAGCTCTGTTTGAGGATTTTGAACTTGAACGAAAACTGACGATTGTTAAGCCTGAAAGTGATGAAATCAGGTGAGCGTCTTCGGCTTTTTGATGAGAGCTGATTGATATCAAGTCAGGATTTGCTGATTAAAGAGTCTGATGCAGTTGTCAAATATTATGGGTGTCGCGATTGATTGGCCGAAGAATCGCTGGGATAAATGTTGCTTGATATTATTGATTGGAATGGGTTCTCAAAGGTTTAGGTGCTCTCTTTGGTAATTTGTTTTTCACTGCGATTTTAGAAGTGAATTGGCTTATTCATCACTTCTGTATGGCTTTTTGGGGTGCCGGTCTTTGGCTTGTTTGATCTGATTGTGCATGCAGTTATTGCGCATTCTGGCTTGTCCGCTGATTGAGCCCAGTTGAGCTAGGGCCACAGCTCCACCCAGGACAACCAAGGTCTTGAGTCAAGGTCGTTGAAGCGTTCTTCCAGTCAGGATTCCAGTTTCTTGCCTGCTGCAAGCGCCGTTCCCTGGTTCACCATGCTGCCTCAGTGTCAGTCCAGCCGTATTGCTTGAGCTGGAACCACAGAGCAACGGCGTCTTCATATCTCATGCTTCGCCGGGTTTTCAGAAGAGCGGGCTCATCGCCAGGCATGGGTCTCCCATTGTCCACAACGACTCCTGCATTCAGTGCCCAGGCTTTTGGATCTCTGTGAAACCTGGCGTACCAGCATCCTTTTGGATCCTTCAGCCATCCATCCATCGCTTTTTGCCCTCAGCGGTCAGCACTGATAGTAATAGTACAGGCGTACTGTTTCTAGTTCTTGTGGGGTTCGCAGAACGCATCGATCCCGCTAAGACCGCCGTTGTAGTTGTCTGGGGCCTCTGCATTGATGCCAAGTCGTTTCCAGTAACCAGCGAAGTGCTCCAAGCTCTCATAACCATTAGGGAAAGGGTTAACGAGCTATTCAAGGCAGAGGTCTCGTTTCGACTAGCAGCCAGCGATCAGTAGAGAGGCAGTGGTAGTGGCTGTGATGGTGGAGAAGCATTTCATGGTTGTGATTGCGACATCAGCGGTACTGGTAACCCTTCAATACAGAGCTCTGAATGTTTTGCACCCATCCGGCGATGACCGCAGTGCCCACCAGTCGGAGCAAAGCTCGGTGTCAAGGTTTTTGAATCGCTTTAGCTGCTTGAAAGCAAAAAAGACAGTAAGCGCGAGTGCCCAGGCTGAAGATTTGACTTTGCCAAGGGCATTGCTTGGAACTTTGAATGAAGCCAGCAGGCCAAAGACAGTATGAGTCGTGAGTTGGCTTGTGAGTGATCACCCTGTTCTGAGCTGTCTTGATATCAATCCTCTAGACGGATTCCTGATTCTCTAAAATTGATGAGGATTGAGTCAGAATATCGCGCACGTATTTTGACCAACTCATGCGTGATCAGTGCTTTTGGATGACATTCTTTGTACATATGATCGGCCTTGGCTTTGTCGTCGAGTCAGATATCCTGCGTCCGCTTTGATTGGGCTGTTCCCACCCCTATGAATACTGCTGAATATCTAACGGTGCAGTTGCTGTTCCCCCTGGCCGTTACAGAAAGGGATGTCTGAGCCTGTATCAATGCCTCTCCTTCATGCATTGGTTCAGACATGCTTCTGATGCCTGGTTTCCATCGTCCTATGTGATTGTTTGGGCTTGGAGTAGATGCATTGAACGCTCTTTGTTTGGGAAAGCACAGCTGGATAGTCAATGGAATGCCGGCTCAAGATTCAGGCATCGATGTTGTCTTTCGGGATGGATCGATCATCGGTGTCTATGAGCAGATCTGCGTTGCTCGATCCAGAAGAACGAGTCTTTGTCTTGATCAAGCTTTTATGGAACAGTTTGTATCGGAAGTGATGACCCGATCACTTGTCGCTCTGTTCGGAATAGAACTGGTTATGTCGAACTCCTGTAAGTTCCTTGACATGACCTTCACATGGATCTGCACATCAGCGTGCTCCTGAAGGCAGTGGCCGAGGCGCTGGGTCTGGATCAGTTGCTGAATGCTTGGCATCCACTTAAAAGCAACCGAGACGGTGATGGTCGGTCATTCAGGTTTATAGGCATGCCCAAGCAGGATCCTGGAAGCCAATCTGACTCGGAAAGAATCAGTCCAGTGACCTTTGTCAGCCATCGAGATGACTTCCTTGATGAAATAGGTGTTTGCCTCTTTCTTTGTCATCTTCTGTGCTCCAGCTCACATCTGTCTTACACGAGGTTCTGCTGGTCATTCAAGGGGTTGACGTCAATGCGTCTTGCTGTTGTGCTTTAAGGCTTCTTGTAAAGCCTCAAAGCGCTCTCTGAACGTTAAAAAAGATCCTGGTAGAGGTTAATCAGAGTCCATCAGGTAAGAAACTTCATCAACTTATGGTCTGTGGCTTCTTTTGAGAGCTTTCCTTGTCCTGCTCGGTTATGAAGTGTGGGTGCTTCCAGCCGATGCCGATCCATCAGGGCTCACTAGGTCGCCTCGTTTAAGGGCTCCGTGTGCTGATAAACCTTTTCTTGGTCATGGCAAATCAGCGGATGTCAGCCAAAGAATCTCATCGGTTGATAGAACTTGATCATGCATGTATGGGACAGGATTTTATTGTTTTAGAGATTCATCTAAGAACTCACTTTCGGGGTTGCCAAGCCACTTCAGCCAAGGTCCAGCCATCGCCAAGGTCCAGCCATGTGACTAGAGGTATTAATTGCTGAGAAAATGTGGATTGCCATTGCACTCGCTTACAGCGACAGCATGGGAGTGAGGCTCCGCCAACCCTTTCGCCATCAGTGCCTTCTTGCTGATGGACACACAGCGGTTGTGGTCCCTGGACTGCTGGGCCACCTCATTGAAAAGAAGAAGAAAGGCTGCTCCACCAACCGCAAGCAACAGGATCAAAACATTCATCTCTGACACCCTTCGGATCATGTTCCCAATGTCCTGACGCTCCATAAGCGTTCATAGCCTGATCACCAGGTGGTGTCACAGGATGTCCAGCCATAGCTTTTGAGCTGAAACCACAGAACAACGGCGTCTTCGTATCTCATGCTTCAACGACTCTTGAGGAGGGTCTGCACGTCACCTTCCCTTGCTCGTTGGTAGCGAACGACTAATCAACAGATGGCGAAAGAAAAATGACAGATCAGGACTAAGCACTTGAGCAGCGCTCCCTGAAGATCAATAAAAGGGGCCTTAGGGCTTTCAGCGTCCTTGGAGGTAAGTCATAGGGCTTCAGAAATTTCGGCTGGGTCTTGGGGGATCAAACCAAATGGCTGATCTACTTTGGTATGCCTGCATCTCACAACAGAAAGGACTGCTCCCCTTGAGCCATGGCGTCATAGGCTTCCGCGAGGCTGATTCCCAGTCGGGCGATGGCGTCGGGGTGATCTTATCTGCCTTGGCAAATACGTTTTAAATGTGGGCTATCAGGCCATTTTGTACTAGCTGTTCTCCATGCTCCCCAATGCCATGGTCCCCAATTTCCTTGATCACTTTTTAAGCGCTTATAGTTTCTCCATCCCATGCTGCCGTCTCGACAATTCCAAAGATATTGACTTTTTGTGATTTCCAAATATTCGTAACGGGGCTCTCCCTTTTCGGATACTCTATCTGTAACTACAATGTCACCTTTTCTTGATACAATGCGGTCGTAAGTACATACGTCTTCGAAGCAAAAGTCGTCTTTTATAAATCCTTCGGGAGTGTTTGTCCGCCAAGCACGTGGTGCAGCTGAGCCAGGCATTGTTCCTAATCGTTCGTCTGCTGCGATTGGCTGAAATGCTGTACTAACTGCCAATCCAAATACCAGCAAAAAATAGACTCTCAAAAGTTTCATCTCAGGGAAAAATTGTTAATGGTCTTTTTAAGGGCTTTGCTCTCATCTATAGCTGTCATCAGTTCGTTAGCCCATCCTCTGAGCAAGAATGTGGGTCACTAGATCAGCGTTGACCACACAGATCAGGCCAAAGTCTCATCGCGTTGTCGTGATCTCTTGTGCCTAGTGACTCTCTGTAGGTCTTGCCATCGTCTGTTCTTTAGACGGCACACCTGGAGCCCTCTGATCCGTGAAGCTGCCTAGGTCTAACTCGCTTCCTTCCTGTAAGGATTCAGAAAAGCACTTCCTTAAAACTCAATTCTCCTGAAAAGCCTTACTAGCAGAGCAATTCAGTGGATATCAGCCAAAGAATCCTTTGGATTGCAAAAACAGGCCAACGGCCAGCAGTGGACCGAATCCAGCGATCAGCAGTGTGATTTTCATCCGCAGGGGTGACACCTGCTTCTCCTTCTGCACCGGCATTGATCTCGATCGGGATGGTCTTGATTCTGCTTGTCAGCTTTGGCTTTTGGTGCCACTGAGAATCAGCACTGGGTTCATGGGCGCCATTCGGGTGCCATCGGCCAGAGGTTGTCCGCGATAGGCCTGTTGCTGACTGATCTGGATCAACCAGCGGGCGTTGTCCAGGATTGGCCGCAGTTCCGCCAGTGCTTCAACGTTGGCCATTGGAATCACCACCACCCCACCTGGGTTCATGCGATCGATCACAGCCTGGAGCAGCTCAGCTCGTTGGCGACCACCTCCGCCCAGAAGCACGCGATCAGGTTTCGGTATCTGATCAACAACAGTGAGGGCATTGGCTTCGATCACGTCTGCTGGTTTCACACCCAGGCGTTTGGCATTGGCCTGAATCAGCGTGCCGCCGCCGCTGCGCTGCTCCACGGCAAACAATTGCAGTTGCGGCCGGAGCCTCAGTGCTTCCAACCCCACGCTGCCGGTGCCAGCGCCCAGATCCCAGAGCACTCCTTGTTGTGGCAGCTGTAGATCAGCCAGCAGCTGGATTCTCACTTCACGCTTGGTCATCAAGCCAGGACGGTCCTGGTGTTGCAGAAAAAGGCCGTCGTCCAGACCGAACAGGGGTAATGACTCTTGGATCGGGTCGGCTGTTGGCTCTGCCACCAACACAACCAGGTGCAATGGATTGAGGTCTGAGGGGATTGGCTCAGCTGCACTCAGACGCTGCACTCGCTCATCACCATGGCCCAGCGCTTCAAAGAGCCACAGTGCATAACTGGCCTTCAGCCCGCTGCTGCTGAGGATGCGCCGCACTTCTTCAACCCCGCCGCGCTTGGGATCCGTCAGCACAGCCAGGGCTGATGGGCGTTTCTGCAGCCGCTGAATCAATGGGGCTGAATCACGCCCATGCAGGCTGATCCATTCCGCGTTCTGCCAGGGCATGCCCAGCCTTGCAAAAGCCAGTTGCAGTGATGAGGGGCCTGGATGAAAGCGCAGACTCTCTCGCCCCACACGTTCGATCAGGATCCGGCCGATCCCGAACCAGAGCGGATCGCCACTGGCCAGCACCACACCTCGTTGGTCTGAGCCGAGAGCTCTCAGGCTCTGGCAGAGGCTGATCGGATCGTCGCTGTTGATGCACCTTGCTGAGGAGCAACGTTCCAGCCACTGCTTCAGTGCTGGTTGCATCCTTTGTGGAGCAGCGATCAGATCGGCTTGTCGTACCAAGGCCTGGAGTGCTTCTGGCAGCGAGTCAGGGGCACCGGCATCGGTACCGATCACATCAATCATGGTCTTATTCTCACGCCAGTGCCGAGCCTCTGCAGTTCAGAGCTCGGTGGCAGTCTTCACCACAGAAGCGGCCCAGGCCCCGGTCGCTGAGGCCATTTCACTGACATCAGTCCGTGCAGTGTGATCCCTTGCTGTTGTGCTGGTCTCTCATTGTTCCCAGAACGATGGCTGACATTGACTGCGGAGTGTATTGCTGCTGCTTTTTATGGTTTTGGGGAACAAATACTCAATCACTTCTCCCAGATACATTTTGGTCTTCTGCACAGCAACAATTGATCAAGGTTGACTGAAAGTTGCCTGCATTATTCTCCCAGATTTTGTGGCGTAATGGATCTGAGATTAATTCAATTCCTGTCTGAATGTCGCGATGAAGAGCATGAAGCGATTGATCGTTGGTTCCATGCTTTTCAGCCAATCTCAATGACAATGGCCGGTGCGATCAGTTTTGCAAGAGACACCACACGCTTGGCTGAGCTTCTCGGAACAACCGAATCTGCTGCCCATAACGCTTGATCAGTAATCATTTGATCAGCGTTAAGTTGATGGCTTGATGCTTGCCATGTTGAGCATGGCCGTAGTGGTCAATTGTGCCCCAAGCGTCCGCATCAATCACTACTCGCCATCGATGCATTCAACTTTAAGTCAATGTTCTGAATTCTTATAATAAGCTTTTGCGATTGATCTCGAATGACATCGAGTCGAGTCGATCGGATTTCCAGTGTTCACTGGTGGTTGCCTCATAAAGATATTGGTGTGATGTTGAGACAAGCTCACTCCACGTTTAGTGATGATTTTCAGGGCGAAGAAATTCAAGAAATGATGGAAAAATGGGTTGAAAATGTCTGCCGATTGTCAGAGGGAGATATGCGTGATCTTCTGAGCCTGGTAAAAGAATTTTCCCTGGATTAAAGGCGTATTCATTGTAATTCAGATTTTTATTTTGAATCATCAGGGCGCTAGCAATGCTGATGCTGATGACTCATGTCGTCAGGCCTTGCGTTGCCGGCGACCAACAGCATTGCTAGTAGGTCCTTAGTTCCTACAACGACTGTCTGTGAGCAAGTCTTTACGCCGCGGAGCCTCGCTTCTTTTTGCTTCAGCTATGGGATGCGCTGCCTTGGCAGGGCTCAGCGGCCAAGCGGGTACCGTCAGGTTGGCGTCGAGCGGCCAGAGCTGCCCTGAAGCTGCTATTGAACAGACCGCCACGGTGGTGACTCCGGTCACGAAGGCCAACTATGCCTTTGCGGAAACCGAAGTGATCCTTGCCGATTATGTGCGCAAGATCGCCAAAGGCACCTGTAGTGATGGCGTTGGTGTGTTCTTCCACCAAAAGACGGCCCAGGATCCAAAAGAACGTTCGATTCTGCGGCCCAATTTCGACACGCTCTATTCCTTCGCTGTGCTGGATCTCAACAGTCCGGCCACTGTGGTGTTGCCCGACACCGATCGCTATCAGATTCTCGAGGTCGTAGATGATGAACACTGGATTCCGCTGATCAGTGATCAGCCGGGGAGCTACACCCTCACTAAGGACTCTATGGGTAGTCGTTATGTGTTCGCCTTCGTCCGGACTCAGGTGAACATGCAAGATCCCGAAGATCTCAAGCGGGCAGCAGCTGTGCAGGACCAGATCAAGCTTGAGCAGAGCGAGAAGGGGTCTTTTGTTGTGGGTCATAAGTACGACATGAAGCAAATTCTGGCCTTGCGAGCTGACTACAACGCGCGACGGCAACCAGAGGGGATCACATCGGAAATGGCTTTTGGTAAGAAAGGGCAGATCAGTCCTGAAATGCGTAACTTCGGGGTTGCCATCGGCTGGGGTGGCCTCCCCAAGGAAGGCGCTGTTTATCCATTCCCAAAGGTGGTTGATTCGACAGAACCTCAGACGCTGACTCTGAAAAACGTTCCGATTGATCCGCGGGCGTTCTGGTCAGTGACTATTTATGATAAGGATGGGTTTTCTGTTGGTGAAAAATATAATATCAACAGTGCTTTTGCTAAGCAGAATGAGCAAGGCGAGTATGTGATTCATCTTGGTGGTGATAAAAATCAGGACAATTATCTTGATATTTATCCGGGATGGAATGCTGCGATTCGCATCTACTCACCAACTAAAGCATACTTTGATGGTTCGTGGACTTCTCCTCAATTCGAACCTGCAAAATGAATGATCTCATAAGGCTTTGCGTCATAGCTTTTTTCTTCTATCGACGCAGTTTCTAGTGAGTTGGGCCCTTGTTACTGGTGGAAAAACCAGCTAACTCAGCGCGTGTGGGCTTGGTCCGCACGCGTTTTTTGTGGCTGTGTGCAATCGGTTGAAAAGCGGCAAAGATCTGTCTGATCCCATTTGGGCGAATTTCTTTTTGCTGCGCAGTCGCATCACCTGATTTTCTTTAAACAAAAAAAGAACGCTCCGTATGGCAGTCAATGAAAGGATTTGCGAGCAATCTGCGCAAAAAATCTTCCGCTGTTTTTCTTGCTTCAGCTTTTGCTGCCAGTTTGTGTGCGCCAGTTCTGGCCCAGAGCACGGCCAACAGCTCTGGTTCTGTCCCCAAGGGTTACACCACTCCCATTCCCGCTGAGCTGTTCACGCCTGATCAGGTCGAGACCAGTGTTGGCACATTTCGTTTCTTCGATGGCATGCCGGATGCCGCCACGGTTGATGCCAGTTTTGACTACCTCAAATTCATCCGCGCCTATGAAACGTTTCTCACGCTGATGCCGGCCGCCAGCATCGAGATGATGCGTGTCGGCCATGCGCAGCAGGGGGTCGACGACTACACGAAGGTCATGTTGATGGCCCCGCTGAATTCCAACCCTCTGTTTCTGACCGGAAATACCGATACGGTGTATGGCTCCGCCTTCTTCAATCTGAAGGACACGGGGCCGATGGTGATTGAAATCCCAGCCGGCCTCGGCCCTGGCACGATCAATGACGCCTATTTCCGATTTGTGGCCGATACAGGTGCTCCCGGCCCAGATCGGGGCAAAGGCGGCAAGTATCTGATCCTTGGTCCCGACGACGCAGAGCCCGCGAACACCGAGGGCTATTTCGTGTTTCGTTCACCCAGCTACTCCAACTGGTTGATCATGCGTGCTTTTCTCGATGATCAAGGCAAGCCTGATCAGGCGGTTGCCAACTATGAAAATGGCGTACGTCTTTATCCCCTCTCACTGAAAGACAACCCTCCGGCGATGACTTTTGTGCAAGGAGGCGATCTCGTCTTCAACACGGTGCATGCCAATAATTTCCACTTCTTTGAAGAGCTGAACACGGTGATTCAGCGTGAACCGGTCGATCTGTTTGACCCAGAACTGCTCGGACTGGCTTCGGCGATCGGACTCGAAAAAGGCAAACCCTTCAATCCCAGTGCTGAGGATCGCAGGATTCTCGAGGAAGCTGTGCAGGTTGGAGTCGCCTATGTGCGCTCCGACATGGGTAAGCCTCGTAATCGCGACGTCTACTTCTATGAGGACAAGCAGTGGTTCAGTCCTTTTGCCGGCGGGAGCCATGAATGGCTGATCGATGGCGGCAGGGGCGGCAGAAACCTTGATGCCAGAAGCAACTTTTTCTGGGGTTACACCGTCAACACCCCTGCCATGGTGCTCAAGATGGTCGGTGCCGGATCTCAGTACGGGGTGGTGGCGACTGATGCTGATGGCCTCTATCTCGATGGCAGTAAGAACTACAAGTTCACGGTGGATGCCAACGTGCCTGCCAAGGATTTCTGGTCGATGGTGGTCTACGACCCCCAGACGCGCTCTGAATTGCAAACGCCCCAGATGCTGCCCAGCAAAAACAGCAAGCGCAATAAAGACATGGTGGTGAACGCCAATGGCAGCATTGATCTCTACTTCGGTCCCACTGCACCGCAGGGCAAGGAAGCTAACTGGATTCAGACCATTCCCGGTAAGGGATGGTTTGGAATTTTCCGTTTTTACGGACCGCTGGAGCCTTGGTTCGACAAGACCTGGCAGCTCAACGACATTCAGCCTCTCGGTTGAGACCTGAACCCATCAACACCACGATTCATTCTCAACCATGACTCCTCTGACTCGTTTCCCATCCGCTGTCCTTTCCGCATTGTTGCTTGCCTGCAGTGGTTCAGCTTTGCAGGCCGCTGATGTCGTCCCCAAGGGCTACAACACCACCATTCCTGAGGATGTATTGACGCCTGACAGGGTGAAGACCCGGATCGGTACATTCAATTATTTCGATGGTTTCCCCGACGACGACACCATGGCCAAGGCCCGCCGTCAGGTGGATCTTGGCCGTGGCGTGCAGACCTTCCTGAACTTCATGCCGGCGGCATCGCTCGAGATGCTCTACGTGGGGCACCGTGATGGCTACGGCATGCGTGAGAACCGGGATATTGGCTTGTTTGAAGAGCTGATGAGTTCCAAATCACTCTGGCTAACCGGCAATACCGACACGGTTTACGCCACTGCCTTCCTGGATCTCTCCAATGGTCCCATCGTGGTTGAGGTGCCGGCTGGCACGGGCCCCGGCACGGTCAATGATGCCTTCTTCCGCTTTGTGGTCGATATGGGTGGCCCCGGCCCCGATAAAGGTAAGGGCGGAAAATATCTGATTGTTGGTCCAGGGCAAGCAACCCCGGCCAACACCGATGGCTATTTTGTGGCCAACACTCCAAGCAAGATCAATTGGTTGATCCTGCGTGGTTTTCTGGATGAGGAGGGCAAAACAGACACCGCCAGAAATGCTTTCAAGGGTGGTTTGAAGGTTTATCCCTACGCAGAGCGTGCCAATCCCCCTGCCAACAACTTCAAAAACCTCACGGATTGGGAGACGAACACTATCCATGCCAACAACTTCAAGTTCTATGAGGAGCTTGATGAGGTGATTCAACGGGAGCCTTCCGATCTGTTCTCGCCTGAGCTGCTCGGTATGGCATCGTCGATCGGGATTGAGAAAGGCAAGCCGTTTAACCCCTCGCCTGAGCAGCAAGCTTTACTCACTGAAGCCGTCGCTATCGGGAATGCCACGGCGCGTTCGATTCTGTTTGGACCTAAGGATCCCAAGAACTACATCTACCCCGGCAAGGCGGGTTACTGGCAGACCGGTTTCCCCGGGGGTAGTCATGAGTACCTGGTGAATCAGGGCAATGGTGGTCGTGACATGGATGGCCGCACGTTGTTCTTCTATCTGGCAACGGTGAACACACCGGCCATGGCTCTGGAAATTCCGGGTGTGGGGTCTCAGTACGCCTTCAGTTCAAGGGACGGTAGTGGCGCCTATCTCAACGGTTCCAACACCTACAAACTCAATATTCCGGCGAATCCGCCAGCAGAGAAATTCTGGTCGTTTGTGGTCTATGACCCGCAGACCCGTTCGATGCTGCAGAGCGGCGACATGCCCTATCCCAGCAAAAACAACAAGCGCAACGCTGACATGGTGAAAAATGCTGATGGCAGCATTGATCTCTACTTCGGCCCGCAAGCACCTGCTGGGATGGAGGCTAACTGGGTGAAGACCGTTCCTGGCAAGGGATGGTTCGGCATTTTCCGTCTCTACGGCCCGGGGCAGGAGTGGTTTGATCGCACCTGGAAACTTGGCGATATCGAAAAGGTCTGACCTTGTCTCGACCTCAAACACTGTGCTGATTGATTTGGGGCGGGTTCCTTCCGTTCGACCTCATTTAGGAAGACCACTGACTGATTTTTGGAGTCGTGATCATGAAGACTGTTGATGTTGTGGTGATCGGTGGTGGTTTCGCCGGCGTGACCACTGCCAGGGATTTGCAGAAGCGTGGATTCAAGGTGCTTGTGCTTGAGGCGCGCGATCGTTTGGGTGGTCGCACCTGGAGCACCGATCGCAATGGGTTCCATGTGGAGCTTGGTGGCACCTGGATTCACTGGACCCAACCTTTTGTATGGGCCGAAAAGGAACGCTACGGGCTTGAAATTCAGGAAACCCCCGGTTGTGTTGCCGAGCGGGTAGTGATCAAGGTGGATGGGAAGGTTCAGGAGTTGCGCGAAGATCAACTTGGTGAGTTTGTCTCAGGGTTTGAGCAATTCTTCGCTGAAGCTCAACAGGTGTGGGAGCGCCCCTACGACTCCCATTACAACTGGCCCGCGATTGAGCAACGTGATTCCTTGAGTGTGGCCGATCGTCTCGCTGCTCTGGATCTCACGCCATTACAGCGCACCAGTATTGGTGGCTTTCTTGAGATTCTGTCGATGAATCAGCCGGAGAATGCCTCCTATCTGGAGATGATGCGCTGTTGGTCGCTCACGGGGTGGAACTATTCCCTGTTCAATGACTCAGCAGCCCGCTACAAACTCAAGCGTGGCACTGGCGCACTGGTGCAAGCGATGGCCAGTGATGGTGGCTTTGATGTGATGCTCGACACCACAGTGGCATCCGTTCAACAAACGGCCAACGGGGTCACGGTGACGACGGCAGCTGGTGAGCAGGTGAGTGCCAAGCGCGCTGTGGTCACCGTGCCGCTGAATGTGCTTCACAACGTGGCGTTTGATCCACCGCTGAAGCCAGTGAAAGTGGAGGCTTCAAAGCTCAAGCATGTGGGCGGTGGAGCCAAGGTGTTTTTTGAGGTTGAAGGAGATCCAGGTGCGGTGATGACTCTGGCCAGATCAACCGACTCTGATCTGATTGGCAGCTTCACCTATCAGCGTGGTTATCAGCATTCTGTGTTGGCTGGTTTCAGTTTGGAGCCGGATGCACTCGAACGATCAGTTGCTGATTGGCAACCTGTTCTTGAGGAGTTTGTGCCCGGTATTCGGCTGCTGTCGACCTTTGGGCATGACTGGGGTAGTGATGCTCTCTCCCAGGGGAGTTGGTGCACGTATCGACCAGGCACCTTTGTGCGCTTCGCTGATGAACTGCCTAAGCAAGACAACAATCTATTTTTTGCCTCAGGTGATCATGGCGAGGGTTGGCGCGGCTTCATCGAAGGCGCCATTTCCAGTGGGTCCAAAACCGCAGTGTCTGTAGCAGCGAGCCTCAACCACTAACGACTCCTATCTTTTTAGCAACGACAATCAATCAAACAGCCAGCGCAGGCCTAGGTTAACTCCGCTCTGATAGGAACTGTAGCCATTATTTTCTCTACCTCCTTCAAAATAAGCAATTCCAAAGTATTTATAGGAAAGTGAAATTTGTGCAGAATTTCCAAGTGCATAAGCAATCCCGGCCTGGGCTGTTCCACTAAGATCCTCACTGCCACTGAGTCCAAACCCGCCTGCATCGAGATAAGCGAAAGCTTGCCAATCTTCGCTGATTGCGTAAGTGCCAAACATTCCCACCATTGGCTGTACCCAAGTGTTGCCCCAGCTCACATTTGACGATTTTTCGAGTTCTCTAGAGTTTGATTTATTGACTCTGACTCCTTCAACAGTTACATCTGACTTGCCTTTGATATTAAAATCTGTCGATAGATTTGCATCAATAAATCTTGCGCCCACTAAACCCAGGAAGCTTGTGCTGCCTTTTTTCATGCGTGGTTTTTGGATTGCACCAGCTCGGTACCGCATCGCAAGGTCAAAAATTGTTTGACTGGCATCAACGTCAACGTCTAAATCTCCTTGAATACGAATAGTGCTTTTTCGAAGTGGTGAAGCAATGCCTAGCTTGTTTCGTAACGGGTTTTGTGTTTCTAAAAAGGATGATCTTGAAGTGGATGAAGATATGGTTGCATAATTGATTGCAGCTAAAACTCCCAATCGACCGTATTCAAATTGAGCTTTTAAAGTCAACGCTTCATCGATTGACTTGATCACATCCGAAAGGGGAAGGTCTACCTTTGTTGTGTTGCCATCAATTGTTGATGTGCTGCGTGTTATTGGAGGTAAGAAAGCGTAAAGGTCGAGATAAACACGCCAACTGTCTTCTTCGTCTTCTTGCTGCGAGGCGTCAGTTGCTTCTTCGCTGGCCTGACTAAGCACAAGGGGCGTCATCAGGCCAGGCTTGCTTTCAGCGACTACGTCGCTGGGAGTCATCTTTTGGTTGACGTCAGATGTGCTGGATTCAGCTGTGATCACGTCTTCTGATGGTTTTGCAACTGCCTCAGCGCAAAGTGTGCTCAGTGTTGCGATGAGAGCTAGGGGCAGGAGGCGTGTCACGGAGCCGGATGAAGAATGGCTGAAACGTAGGTGGCGTACGCCCTTGATGCATGTAAATCTGATCCCATTCGTGCTGAATTTTGTTGAGTGGGCTTGGCTTTTCCTCTAAATGCAATAAAAAGCATACGTTTTGCACTTTTTCGATGGCTGCGCGTTCTTTGAAATGTATCGGACCTGCGTGGCTGCTTGCATTTGCTGCTCTTTTAGTCCCTTCAACTGTTGAAGCTCAGGAACAGTCTCGATTCCTGGTTGATGAGGCAGTTGAATTTGATTTCACCCCTCTGGTGTTGGGTGAGCTTGAAATTGCACAGGCCCCATCAGACTCACAAGAGCCTGGTACCGATAATCAACCGGTTACGGTGACTCCTGGGGAGTCAGCTTCTGCTGAGGACGCCTCGTTGGCCAAGGCGGCACAGAATCCGATCGCCAGTTTGATCAGTCTGCCCATTCAATGGAACAGCACTCCCGGTAGCCAATGGGCTCCGAATTTGCTTGATCCGAGTGCCAAGCACAATCAGACTCAGAATGTTGTCAATGTGCAGCCCGTTGTTCCCTTCAAGGTGAGCGATGGGCTGACATTGGTCACCCGAACGATCGTTCCTTTCATCTCTCAGCCATGGGCACGTGGAACCAATATCCAGGCCATGGGTGATATCAATCCTTCGGTCTTTTTCGTACCGACTCTGAAGGGGAACTTCACTGTCGGGGTGGGACCAACCCTGATTATCCCCTCGGCGACCGACTCCAGGCTGGCGTCGGGTCGTTGGAGTGCAGGTCCTACGGGTGTTTTGGTTTATAGCAAAGGTAAAATTGTTGCCGGTGGTTTGATTAATAATGTTTGGTCATTTGCCGGAGGAGGTAGAAGCGATGTCAATAAGATGTTGATTCAGCCTTTCCTGAATTACAACTTGCCGAAAGGTTGGTATCTCACCAGTTCGCCAATTATTACCGCCAATTGGATGAATGAAGATAATAAAGGTTGGATGGTTCCTATTGGTGCTGGCGTGGGCCGTGTTTTTAAACTCGGCACTCAGCCTATCAATACCTCGCTCAGTGCTTATTACAATCTTGTCAAGCCTGAGATTGCTGGTGAAACCCTCGCCGGAGACTGGACCTTCCGGCTTCAAGCACAATTCCTATTCCCAACTGGTGGTTGAATTTACCTGAATATTTGACTGTTCGATCACTAGGCATCTTGTTGGAGTCATAGTGACTCAAGCAGGGTGCTTTTCTTTTGAAGAGGATTTAAGTCTGCTCACAAAATGTGATTTTTGCTGCTCTCTGATCTTTGCCTCAATACCCTGATTTCATTGATTGACTGACATGACTGACCAGCGCGATCAAATGATCACGATCCCTGCGGGTGAATATGCGATTGGATCTGATTCTTTTTATCCGGAGGAGGCCCCGGTTCGTTCAATCGAGATCCGCTCATTCTTGATCGATGTTGCTCCGGTGACCAACGCCGAGTTTGCGCGTTTCGTGTCGGAGACCGGCTACGTCACTGTCTCGGAAAAGCCACCCGATCCGGTGCTGTATCCGAATCTTCCGCCGGATCAGCAGAATCCGGAATCGGCAGTGTTCATTCCGCCGCCACCATCTGTTGATCGCAATCAACCGATGTCGTGGTGGGCCTTGATTGAAGGCGCCGATTGGCGCCACCCCCAGGGCCCTGATACAGGTATTGACCACCTGATGGATCACCCCGTGGTGCATCTCGCCTACGACGATGTGCTGGCCTATGCCCATTGGGCCGGCAAACGTTTGCCCACCGCTGAAGAGTGGGAGGTTGCTGCTAGAGGTGGTCTGGTGCAGCAGAGCTACTCCTGGGGTGAAGAGATGATGCCAGATGGTCAGTGGCTGGCCAATGTCTGGCAGGGTCCGTTCCCCTGGACGAATGAGCAGACGGATGGGTGGTTCTGGACGTCCCCGGTGGGCTCATTCCCACCTAACGGCTACGGACTGGTCGACATGTGCGGCAATGTGTGGGAGTGGACTTCCACACTGTTCCCAGTACCCAAGGGTGAACAGGAGAGACGAATCATCAAAGGTGGATCCTTTCTCTGTGCTGAAAACTATTGCCATCGTTTTAGGCCGGCGGCATTGATGGGGCAGACCACCGATACGGCCACCTGTCATATGGGTTTCCGATGTGCAACCGATTCAGCCTGAGGAATTGGCCAGCTGGTCGCGAATCATCAATAGGCCAAGAACCACGTGAATGAGAGCACCGGCCCAGACCGCTGCCCCGCCCGATAGTTCCTGTGAGCCCAGGATGATGAGAAGCACTGCGGCGCTGCAGTTGTAAACCAACAGTCCACGTTTTGCTGGTAACGGACAGGGGGATCCCCAGCAGGCCACGCCCAGTCCGATCAGCGCCAGGCCGTACAAACGTGTCAGTTGTTCGCCAGCATCGCTTGCTGGCGAGCTGAATAGCTGTTGCATCACGATGGCTGGTAGTAACAGGAGAGTGACTCCCGTGATCAGTTCAATCGCGCTGGCCAGGCGGTAGAGCGTGGAACGAACAGGCAAGGCGTCTTCCTCAGCCAATGGTTTGCAGGAAAGCTAGGCAACCCTCGTTCGGCCAGCCGCAGATGGCTGATGGTCTGCGACATCAGCGACTCCGCTCGGTCTGTTGGTCCCAATTGTGCAGATCTGTGCTGCGACTAATTCGCCACCCCAAACCCGCAGCTAGCAGAGGGTGTTGAGGTTGTTGTCATGTTCTTTTGTGAGTCACGCCTATGTAGAGGCTCCTCAAGCCGTCAGTGCACGCTGAGTTGAATGTGAGGCATTCATTGGCCTCTACGCCTGTTCACTTTTTCATTCGCTTTTTCCGCATGCTTGATCAAGTCAAAGTGTCCAAGCTGATCCGCCACCTAGCTGTGGGTAGTGGATTGCTGTTGCTCTCTGGCCTTTCCACCTCCTGCACGGATCAGAAGCAGGCGTTAGGCGGAAACCTGGATCGCACGAATTTACCGATTGCTGAGCCAAAACCTGAAAAGGTCACCAAAGTGCTGCCGGCCGATGTGCCCATGCCCAAGCAATGGGAGGTCGCGGCACCAGCCGATGCCCCCAATGTGGTGATCATCCTTCTTGATGATGTGGGTTTCGCTGCACCCTCCGCCTTCGGCGGTGCGGTGAACATGCCGACGGCGGAAAAGCTGGCTGATAATGGTTTGCGCTACAACAAATTCCACACCACTGCCCTCTGTGCGCCGACCAGGGCGGCTTTGAAATCCGGACGCAATCACCACAAGGTGAATATGGGGTCGATCCCAGAGATCGCAACTGGTTATGCGGGTAATTCCACCGTGGTTCCCGACTATGCCCAGCCGGTTGCCGAGATTCTGAGATTGAACGGCTACAACACCGGTGCCTTTGGCAAGTGGCATGAAACGCCTGGTCGTGAGACTACGGCAGCCGGCCCTCAGACCCGTTGGCCAACGCGGCAGGGATTCGAGAAGTTCTACGGCTTTGTTGGGGCCGAAGACAACATGTGGGATCCAACGATCCACGATGGTGTCACCGTTGTGGATGCACCGAAAAAAGATGGGTATCACTTCACCGAAGACATGACCGATCAGGCGATTGGTTGGATGCGGCAGCAGAAATCCATTAAGCCTGATAAGCCGTTCTTTATCTATTACTCATCCGCTGGTTCCCACTCCCCTCACCATGTGAGCAAGGAATGGATTGCTAAATACAAAGGTAAGTTCGACGAAGGCTGGGATGTTCTTCGAGAGCGCAATCTTCAGAATCAGATCAAGGCAGGGATTGTTCCTGAGGGCACTCAGATGGCTGAAGCGCCAGACAGTATTCCCAAATGGGACAGCCTCACGCCACAACAGAAAAAAATCTATGCGCGTCAGGCCGAGGTTTTTGCTGCCTTCACGGAGTATTCTGATTATGAAGCCGGTCGTTTGATCCAGGCGATCGACGATCTTGGTGAGCTTGATAACACATTGGTGATCTATATCACCGGAGACAACGGCGCCAGTGTTGAAGGGGATAGGACTGGTCAGTGGAATTGGAACCACTACCTCAATGGAGTTGAAGAAACGCCTGACGAACAGGAGGCCAAGCTTGATGAGTGGGGCGGGCCTACCACCTATCCCATGTATCACATGGGCTGGGCGATCGCCTTCAACTCACCCTTTGCTCTCTCCAAGCAAGTGGCCGGTGATTTCGGTGGAACACGCAACGGTACGGTGATTCATTGGCCGAAACGCATTAAACAAGGTGGTGGTCTACGCACACAGTTTTCGCACGTAAATGATGTGGCCCCAACAATTCTTGAGGCGGCCAATCTGCCGATGCCCAACACAATTAATGGCATTGATCAGATTCCAATGCAAGGAACCAGTCTGATGTATACCTTTGATGCTCCTGATGCCAAAGAAAAGCACAATACGCAGTATTTTGAGGTTATTGGCAACCGAGGCATCTACCACAACGGTTGGATGGCGCGAACCACAGTGATGTATCCCTGGATGGCGCCGGAAAGAATGAATCCAGTTGCCGACGATAGTGGTTGGCAACTTTATGACACCACCAAGGATTTCAGCCTCTCGAATGATCTCGCTGATCAGGAGCCGGAACGCCTTGTGGCCATGAAGAAGAAGTTCATCGAAGAGGCCACTGCAAATCAGGTGTTGCCGCTTGATGATCGTCTTCTCGAGCGTCTAGTACCTTCTGTTGCCGGTCGGCCGACACTTTTGGGTGATCGGACGTCCATGGATTTGTATCCCTATGCCTGGAACATGGTCGAGGATTCGATCCTTAATGTGAAGAATACCTCCAGCAGCATTACGGCTCAGTTGGACATCAAGCCTGGCCAGAAGGAGAGTGGCGTGATCTTCTCCCAGGGCGGTCGCTTTGGTGGCTGGTCTCTCTATGTGGAGAATAATGTGCCTGCCTACACCTACAACTATATGGGTAAGCCTTACACCTTTACCAGTAATGAGCCATTGCCAATTGGTCAGTCTGAACTTCGCTTTGAGATCGACTACGACGGTGGCGGTGTTGGCAAAGGCGCCGATGTGCGGATGAAGATCAACGATAAAGTTGTTGCCCTTGGTCGACTTGACAAGACCATCGCATCACGTTTCTCCATTGATGAAGGTGCTGATGTTGGTCTTGATCGTGGTTCGGCGGTCACCGTCAAGAACATCGGACCCCAGCGTTACAGCGCCTATGGCGGACAGATTGACAAGGTCACGCTTGAGATCTATCCCAAGGAGACTGATGCCAAGAAGATCTGATTGAGTCGATCATCAGCTGTTGGATGGTGATGTTGTTCCTCTGAGCAGTATCACCATTTTTTATGAGTTGTGAGTGTATGAATTGTGATTTGCAGCGTTGGCTTGTTGTCATGAATGAGAGGGCTGTGGTGTCTGTGCAATCTCTCTTTTGGTGGCCGTCTGCTCTGGTCAAGCAAAGTGTTGCTGATCAGCTGCTTCGGATTACTGATCCGATGTTTCAGCGATTGGTTCTCTTGGCACTATGCGTTTCAGCTGTGCCGGGGTACAGAACAACGTTGGATCTGTATCGAAGGGCCTTTAAAAGCATCCAGCTCTTCATCAAGTATGTCTCAAAGATCCACGCAGCATCATGGTCTTGATGGCTTGTGGTGGGATCAATGCGGTTGATTGCGTTGGTAAGTTTTCAAGCGATGGCTGATCCAGCCAGGCCCAACCAGGCCGAGAATGATGATGGTGAGTGTTGTGGTGAGACGACTGGAGAGAGTTCTTGCTTCTTCCAGTCCGTTGAACACAAACGCAATGGCGACCAGAACACCGAAGACTCCTGTGAACGTTCCACTGAGGGACCTGAGCAGGTCACCGATCGAGCGGCCCTCAACAGCATCAGGGTCGATGCCGACATGGCGACCGGCCAGAACACCTGTGATGCCCAGAATCACGATCAGAGCTAGTCGCTCCCAGGCTGAGTAGGCAGATCCAGTTTCGCCGGCTCGCTGCATCACATACACCATCGAGGATGCTGTTCCTAGGAAGCTGCCGGAGCAAAGCCCGATGCTGCCCCACCACTGCGCTGGTGTTTTCAGGCGATTGCGCAGCCTGCTCAGCAGGATCAAGAAGATGCAGCTGACCGTGACATCTGCGAGCAGCGGCAGACTCAGATTGATGGCGTAGCCAACCCCGGCGCCGAGCAGCAAAGCAGCCATATCGGCTCCCTTGCGAGGGTTCTGTTTCAGCAGCAGCTTCGGATCTGATGGGGTTTTCATGGACTCGCTCTAAGCGTCTCCTGTGATCTGATCCTGGTTTGCATTGGCTTGACGCCATTTCATGAACGGTGCCGTACCCACGGCCGTCACGACGACGTACCCAACCACAGCCGCTTTGATGTCAATTGCGTTAGGAGCCATGCCTTGAATGATGAGCAGGGCAAGGCCTGGATTTCGCATAGACAGCACCAAAGGAAGTGTGCTGCGTTCATCGTGGTCGTTTCCTGCAACGACATATCCAAGCCCAATGCCGACCCAGGTGAGGATGAACATCAGTAAGGCTCCTCTGAGGTTGCCGATCAACATCGGCGTCACTTTCGGCAATGCCACGAACAGGATCAGGGCCAGCAGCACCAGTAAGAGGATGCTTGCGCCTTTCTGAATCACCGGATTCCAGCGTTCAGCCCACTCCTTACACCAACGCCGCAATGACACGCCCACAAGCAACGGAATCAGTTGCACGGTGAAGACCTGGAAGGCGACGTCTCTGGCGGACACGCTCCAGATCGTCTCCCCCGATTCCAACGGCAGCTGAGTGACCCACAGCGGCACACTGATAATGGCTGCACAGGCTGACCAGAACTGCAACCTTGTTGCCAGTTGAGGGTTTTCCGCCAGCTTCCTGCTCTTCAGAGCGATCATCGGCGCGCTGGGACAGATTGCCATCAGCATCACCGCTGTAGTGATGGCAGGAGACAGACCTTGTCCGAGTGGGGTCCGCAGCAGCAGCAAAGCCGCCAGTGGCAGGACCACGCAGGTTGCCAATAACACGCGCACGATCAGTGCTGGTCTGTGTTTCAGCAAGTCGAACTGCAGGCTGGGCAGATTCAGGCCCAGAGACACCATGATGAAAAACAGGGCCAGTGAGATCAGCAGTGACATGGAAAGAGAGAGAGATTTGACGGTGACGCGGGAGAAGCCGTCGGCTCAGATAAACCCAGCGAGGAGTAAGAAAAATGCAATTACCCCGATCACTAGCACAGCGGTTGCTGTAGCAATCGAAAGCGATGGCTCATCGCGGTAGAGGTATGGGTCATTGCGCAAGCGGACCAATTCACGTTTGTGCTGCCTCATGGCAATCAGCAACGTGAAAATGCCAACCCCGATGAATCCCATCGACATCAGTTGCACACCCATGTCGTTGCTGGAGTTGGCTTCGCCTCCTGCATCGCGAATGGCGCTGATGATTTTGTCGAGACCGAATCCAAAACTGATCAGAGCCAGGGCTGTGCGAATCCAGGCCAGGGTTGTGCGCTCAGCTGCGGCGCGATTTCGGGTTTTGGCCAGCTCCGTATTGGTATTGCTCATCCGTGTGGGAAGGGCTGACCGCTGTCGACAGGGTAGAAATTGCCGTGATTGACGTCAGCCTGAACTGCTCCCGATTGTGCTGGATTGCAGCGTTTTGCGATTCACCAACTGTTGATCGTTGTCTTTGCCATTCACAATCACCCCAAACGGCAAGCAATTATTGATGGAATGGGCTGAACATCTTCTGACGCATTCAGCCGAAGCATTGCGCTTGATCCTTGAGTGCCTGTCGGTGCTTTCTGTTGGGGTTGGTTTGATTGCGGTGTTCAGTCGCGGCGGGCCGCTGCGCTTACGGGCCATTCCACCTCATCTCATGCAACGGGGACCGCTCACCGCAGCACGCCTGACCTTCGGTGGATGGGTGGCTCTTGCGCTGGAGTTTCAGCTTGGCGCCGATGTGGTGCAGACCACAATCAGCCGCGAAGCATCGGCATTGATTCAGCTGGGAGCTGTGGCATTAGTGCGTACATTCCTGAATTACTTTTTAAGCCTGGAGCTCAAAGAAAAAGAGCAGACTCCTTGATGAAGTCTGCTCTGAATCAGGAATTCGGTTGAAATATCTTAATCAAATTGTCTTGGATTGTTCTCCCTGCCAATACAGGATTAGCTGACTTATTTGAGATACTCAACCTGCATGGTGTGGATTGTTCCGTTGAACTTAAACGGTGCACGCTCCCGGTAGTCCAGGGAAACCGGGGATCCGAGAGCCTGACCAACATCAAGACAGTCATTGGCGGTGAATAGCAGTGCTGCCGGTCTGGGCACAATGCCCTCGAGGAGTCTGTTGCCATTGAGGGTGCACTTGATTGACAGCGGACCCCTTGGATTGTCGTCGGTGTGTTGGGTCACGATTTCCAGTTTGTGGCGACCGGCCGGCAGCGGCTGAGCGGAGCTCAGCTTGGTGCGTTCGATCAGGAACAAGTTGTATTCATAGGTGAGAATTCCTTCATCCATGAATGCGGTGAGACCGCCTGAATTGGCACCCAGCTTGTAGAGCACACCACTGGCATGCTCAGGTGTTTCCATGTCAAGGACCACCCTGTTGTTAAGAGCTCCGAGTCGTGGTGCGCAGCCCTCTGGAATTCTGGTAATCGTGCCTGGTAATACCCAGGACGTTGCAACGGGGGCTACCTTCATCTCGGGGTGGAAGATTGTCGTCCAAAGTCCACCGCCAATCGGTAGATTCTTGTATTTGGCCGATTCCACCAAGAACAGATTTTTGAGCGCCTGCAGTTTCTCGGGATGTTGATCCGCGATATTCCTGCTCTGGCTCCAGTCTTCCTCTAAATTGTAAAGCTCCCATTCGTCAGTGTTCGGCGACCAGGTGAGGATGTCGGGGTCGACACCCTTCACCCAGGGCAGGCGAGGTCCTACGGCGCCTGCCATCCATCCTTCGTGGTAAATGGATCGTGATCCAAAGATGTCGAAGAACTGGGTTGTTAGTTGACCCGGTGCATCAGGAGCATTGAACGCATAGGCAAAGCTGGTGCCGTGAATCGGATCTTGCGTGACGCCATTCACTGTCTTGGGTGGCGTGATTCCCACCAGCTCGTAGATCGTTGGCACCAGATCGTTGCAGTGGTGGAACTGCGACCGCGGTTTGGGATCTGGCTTGATGCCCTTCGGCCATTTGATCGCCATCGGATTACGAGTGCCGCCGAGGTATGACCCCATCAGTTTCAGGCCTTGGTAAGGCGTGCTGCCGGCCCAGGCCCAGCCTGCGTGATACATATTGTCGACCAGCGGGGAGCCAAGGGCATCCAGTCCTCCGAGTTCATCGAGCACTTTGATGTGCTCATCGATCTCTGTGCCAATCGAGTTCTGTGCAAGTAGCTCTGAGATGGTGCCATCTTGCCCCTCGCCTGAGGAGCCGTTGTCTCCCCAGATGTAGACCACCAGCGTGTTTTCCTCGTATCCAAGCCGTTCAACCTCAGACAGGATGCGACCAACCTGATGATCAGTGTGTTCGCCAAAGCCTGCCAGCACTTCCATCAGACGCGACTGGAAGGGTTTCTGGTGATCAGGAATGGAGTCCCAGGCCGCCATCCGTGGATGGCGAGGTGTGAGCTGTGCATTTTCCGGAATCCAGCCTTTAGCTTTGGCATTCTTGAAGGCACGCTCGCGATAGGCATCCCAGCCATCGTCGAATTTGCCTTTGTACTTATCCGCCCACTCCTTATTGACATGGTGGGGACCATGCAGGGCTCCGGAGGCCCAATACATGTAGAAGGGCTTGTCGGGGCGGAGAGCTTTATGCGTTTGCAGCCAGTTGATCGCGTCGTTGGCCAGGTCTTCGCTGATGTGATATCCCTCCTCTGGGGTGCTTGGTGGCATCACCACCGTGGTATTACGCACCAGATGCGGTTCATATTGGGAGGCCTCACCTGCCAGGAAACCGTAGAAGTATTCAAAGCCGAGTCCGGTTGGCCAGTTTTCGAAAGGACCCGCAGCAGTGATTTCAGTGGCTGGTGTGTTGTGCCACTTACCCCATGCAGCTGTGGCGTAGCCGTAGTTGCGTAGAACATCGGCCTGCATTGCACAGCTTTTTGGAATCTTGCCTGAATAGCCGTCCCAGTCGTTCGTTAATTCAGTGATCTGGCCGTTGCCCACGAAGGTGTGGTTGCGACCGGTCAATAGGGAGGCGCGTGTTGGTGAACACATCGCTGTAGTGTGGAAGCGATTGAAGCCAACGCCGGCGTCTTTGACCGCCTGAAGCGTGGGCGTGTGAACATCTCCTCCTAGGCAATCCGGTAGTGCGGGGCCGGCGTCATCAATTAGCACCACCAGGATATTGGGTGCATCGTCTGGAAGGTACTTGGGATCAGGCAGTGGGCTGTACGTCGACTCCTGCATCGTCGTTCCAGCCTTGCTTCCCGACGGTTTGGCGGGAAACGGCAGGATCGAACCATCAACGGGTTGGCTAGTGCTCATGGAGAGAGGGGTGCAGTATCGATGCCATCCCTTTGTTGATAGCGGCCTGATTGTTGCCTGCCTCTGGTTGGCTGGTCAGGTGTGCACAAACGGGACCTGAAACAACTGCTACTGGTTCGCTGATTTCAACCAGGTTTCACTGGGGCTTTCGGCAAAAACTTGCTGATAGGCTTTGGCGAAATGACCTCGACTTTGAAAACCGTAGTGTTGGGCAATCTCTGAGATCGTTCGAAATCTTTTGTCTGCGCGTGCATCTGGCGAACGCAGAATCCAATTCACTTGCTCGAGTCGCACCCGTTTCATCATCTCCATTGGCCCCATGCCGAATGATTCTTTAGTGCCTTGGATTAATGTGCGCCTTGATGCGAAAAGTGATTCGCTAATTTGGTCGAGATTATAGTCTTTATCTGTATTTTTGAAGCCCCAGGATACAAATTCTCTAACTAATCGTTGTCTTGGTGAAGGCGTATAGGATAAATATTTGGAGCTTATTTTGTTAGAAATTGCTTCCAAGAATGAGCCGTACAGATGATTTGTTGTTTGCCTGCGTTGCTGGGGTGTAAGTGGTTGGCACTCAAGAAAATGTTGAAACTTTTTTCGGAGCTGAGCATGCAGCAAAGGGTCGATTTGCAGCGCATTATTAGTTTCTAGTTGTTCGATGATGTCTTCGGAATCGCAGTGACCTAGGAATGCGTTGAAGCGACTTGTTGAAAGAATTGCCAGATAAATTGTGGAATTAGCTGAAAGTTGAAAATGCGATTCGATTTGCCCTTGGCGAAAGCCGTTAAGTGAATATCGTGCGATCGGAATATTGAAAAGCCGACACTCTTCTGCCAGGCCTGTGGCCTCCAGGCAGAAGCTCATGCAGTCGGGGCCCCTCTCACCATTCAGCAGCAAGTGCTGATTGGTTTGCAGCTCGATTAGAGCCATGCTGCCTAGGTTGGCGAGCCTGAAGCGCCCCTGCAGACGCCCCTGGCTGAGTTGAACCGCGTCAAAGGTTTTGCCAATCAGCTTGAACAGTTGTTTGAGCTCGCTGGCGGAATGAAAGGGTAAATCCAGGCTCTGCTGAGGCTGAGCACCTCCAAGCTGATGGCTCTTGGCTCCAGTGCTGGCAATGATTGTGGCCACATCTTTGCAGAAGTCGATAGCAATTTATACCTTTTTCAGTGGTTAAACTGAAATTAGTGAACGTTCGTGTATGACCGATGCGTCGCGGCGTTGATCGACAAGTAGCCGGTGGCTGTATCACGCCCCGCACGCTGGCTGCAGCTCTGGTGATGACTCGACCTGCGCCGAATCGATTGTTTCGGGGTCTGCAGCTCGGCTTAGGCGGATTGTTGCTTTTTCCGTTCGCCTGGTTGCAGTCTGTGTTTTGGGGTCGTGCCCTGAAGCGTCTTGACTTACCTGATGATCCGGTCATCGTGATTGGCCACTGGCGCAGCGGTACCACCTATCTCCATCAGCTGATGGCTGCAGATCCTGGTGCGGCTACTGCCAGGAATGCACTTACGGTGGCTCCGCAGGTATCTCTGCTACTGAAGCCGTTGATCATCGCTGTTCTCAATCGCCTGATGACGGCAACACGTCCGATCGATGCTGTGCCCTGGAGTGCTCTGGATCCACAAGAGGACGAAATCGGACTGGCTCGTCTCACTATTGACACCAACATGGCTGGAGTGGCATTTCCTCAGGATTACCTCAGGCATTTTCATCGCTGTGTCCTCTCAACCACCCGAGACTTTCAGCGACAGCTGTTGCACTTTGTTCGTCTTACCTGGGCCCATGATGGGGAGGGAAAGCGACATTTGTTGATTAAAAATCCAACCCACACAGCACGGGTGACCTTTTTGTTGGATTTGTTCCCGAAAGCACGTTTTGTTTTGATGAAACGAGAGCCTGTTGATGCAGTCCGATCTTTGACGTTGGTGAAGCAGAAACTTGCCGATCTGGTCGGTCTGCAGCCGGCACCTGATCAGCAGCGGCAGGTCGAAGAAACGGCGATGGCCCATCGTTTGTTGTTGGAAGCCTTTGAATCCGCCCGTCCACAGATTCCCGCTGGTCAGCTGGTGGAGGTGAACTATGGCGAACTGGTGGACTCACCGATGAACACTGTTGAAAGGATTTACCGCGAACTTTCCATTGAAGGCTGGGATCAGGCTTGTGATGCTGTGCAAGCCAGGGTGGAACGTGCGCAGACCTATAACCCTTGCCAGGTGCTGTTGGAGCCCAAGGCGGAGAAGCGTCTGCAGGAGCTGATGGCACCTGCAAACGCCTCAACCACCGATTAGCCCTTACTGGCCAAAGGCCACCTGACAGGCGGCATTCAGCAGCTGGGCTTCGTTGCCGTTGTTGGGCGTTCCACCGTTGATGGTTCCTTGCCGGCAATCGGCATAGAACCTTGCTGTGGAGTTGCCGTCATCGGCCTCGAACGTCACCGTGTCGCCGGTGGCGGTGACGCTGGGGTAGTAGAGGGAGTACTCCGAGTCGGGCACAACGATGTAACTCACTTCGTTGCTCTGGGCTGTGTTGACCAGACTGTTGATCACTCCGAAGGTGGCCATGCTTGCCACGCCCCAGGCGGCTGCCCGGCCTGGGTACCAGCCCCAGTTGTTGTAATAGGAACCGCCGTACCAACCGCTGTTCCAAGGGCGGTTGTTGTACCAGTTGTTGCCGCTGTACCAACCGTTCCCGTAGCGATCCCAGTTGTTGACCGCTTTGCGCCGATTATCTGAGCGGGTATTGAACCGATCGTTGCGATTGTTCTGGCGTGTGTCGAAGCGATCGTTGCGATTGTTCTGCCGGTTTGAGCTGTTGTTCCGCACCTGACTTTGGCGATCGCTCCTGGTGTTCTGACGGTTGCTCTGGCGGTTCGTGCTGTTGGTGCGAGCTTGACCTTGGCGACTGCTTCGGGTGCCCTGCCGGTTGCTCTGACGACTTGCGCTGTTAGATCGGGCCTGACCTTGACGGTTGCTCCGCGTGGTCTGCCGGCTGCTCGAACGGCTACCTGAGCGACTGCCGCTGTAGTTGCTGAAGCCAGTGCGGGCACCACTTCTTGAACTGCTGCGTGAACTGCTTCTGGAGCTGCTGCGGGAACTGCTTCGAGAGCTTCCCCGTGAGCCGCCACGCGAACCACCGCCACCGCCGCGACGCTGGGCCAGCTGGATGCTCTCACTTGTGCTTGTGGTGGCTGCTGATTCAGTGCCGATGGCTGCTAGCCCAGCGGCTGGTTGCAGTGCCAGAACCAGGCCCAGCAGGCCAGCGAGACGATGTCTGGAGGATCGGCGAATATTGATTGTCATTGTCTGATTGCCTCCTTCAGTCGATCACAGCCGTTGTCGAAACACGCCACATCCACGCGGCCATTGGCAGCGAAGACCATTCCCACCTTGGTGCGGCCCTGCATGGCATCACCGCTGCCGACCAACACATCGGCGAGATACTTGGGATTTTTCACACAAAAGGCGTCGTTGTTGAAACAGAGCTCCTCAGTTCTGAAATCGATCGTGGCGTTCTTCACCGAGCTCCAAGGTGTCGTGTCGCTGGCTCGGCCTTCAATACGCACATAGGGATCGTCGATCACGCGATAACTCACGGTCTTGGATCCAAATTGGTGAACGTATTCAGTGGTGTCGTCGACATTGGATGCCACGACTTTGCAGGAGTAGGTTTGACCTGCGCTTCTGCAGGTGGTCTCCAGGCTGTAAAGCTCCTGGGCCACCGCTGCGGATGCGCTGAGGCTGCCGAGCAAGACCGTCAGGCCCGTCAGCACCCTGCAGCGAAAGAAGCTGTGCATGGGTGTAGGGGGTCGCGGAGGATTGCAATCCTCCATTTCGACACCATGACCATGAATTGATCAGCAGGCCGTGGTTCTGCCTGATCGGGATCAGCTCGGTTTTTCGGAGGTAACTTGACGCTATTGATTCTTCCCTCTGTTGTGCTCCGCCCCCTGGTTGTTGCGTTGGTGCTGTCACTGTCGTCTGCCGGTTCTGTTCAGGCCCTGGAGGATTGCAGCCTGATTAAGAGGCTGATGAACACACTCGGCGCCTCGATGGCTCGCAATCGGATGTTGATCGCGGCTTCGCAACAGACTGGAGAAAACAAAGCCCAGGCCGAGCAAGCGAGTGAATTGCTTTCGCGTCAGACCCGCAATTACAGGGATTTGAGGGAGGATTATGAACGCAACAGGTGTGGTCGTGACTGGGAATGATGCACAGATAGAGCGCCGTCAGCGACTGCATGAGCTGCTTCTGGCACTCATCGCTCGCCAGGAGGATTTGGAGCTGATGGATGCTGATGGCCCTTCCGGATTGACCAGCTGCGGCGCTGGTGAGGGGCCAGAGGAAGCGGCGCGCTGGTTGGACCGCAACAGACGTGTGTTGCAGCACTACCAATCGCTGGTGCGCACGGCGGTGACGATGGATGCCCTGCTAGACGCCGAGCAGGTTCTGCCCTCCAGGGAGATCTGAGCCATCTGCGCAGAACCATCAGAACAGTGCCATCTGCTGAGAAGGATGGTTGTGGCAACGGCTGGGACGTGCGTTGATCAAACCGCATTCACCATTGCCATTCCGGGATGTTCCTTCTGGCATTGAGCACAGACCGTTCAGGTCTGGCAGGCTGGGGCGACTTTCCGCCTTTCCATGGCTCCGCTTGGACTGACTGCTCTGCGTTCGCTGCTGCGCCGCAGGTCCCGTCCTGAATCCTGGAGTGCACCACAAGCCAGCTGGAGCAGGCCCTTTGGACTGGGTTGGGATCAGCCCTACACCGTCCGTTATGCCAGCAATCTCGATGACGGTCCCAATCACGGCATGCCCCTGGGTGGCTTCGGGGCTGGCTGCATCGGCAGGGCTCCGGATGGCAATGTCAACCTTTGGAATCTCGATGGTGGCGAGCACTGGTTTGGGGTGCTTCCCGACTGTCAGTTCGCCCTTTTTGAGAGCAATGGCAGCAGCCAACGTGCCCATGCTCTGGCGGTGAAGCCGCAGGCGGATGCCTCTAGACCGGAAGCGGCTGATCCACTTCAGGCCTGGGACTGGTACCCCGCCAGCACGCAGGAGCGCAGCACGGGCACCTACGCCGCCCGCTATCCGCTCAGTTGGACGCAGTACGACGGTGTTTACGACGCCGATGTGCGTTGTGAGGCGTTCAGCCCGATTCTTCCCGGCGATTACCAGCGCACCAGTTACCCGGTGGCGGTGTTCGTGTGGACCTTGCGCAACCCCACCAAGAATCCTCTTGATCTCTCGCTGATGCTGAGCTGGCGCAACAGCTGCGGTTGGTTCACCAACACCGATGCCTCGGCTGAAGTGCATTTCCGCGATGACGGCAGCCCGGAGCACAACTATGCCCCAGCGATCGGCCGAACCGAGGGGCAACGCAACCGATATGTGGATGAAGGCAAGCTGCGGGGAGTGCTGCTTGAGGGCAATGTCTCTGCACCGATCGCTGAAGGCGAAGGGCAGTGGTGCATTGCAACAGTCGAGCAACCTGGCGTGAGCATTCAACGCTGCAGCCGCTGGAACCCTGCAGGTGATGGCAGTGAGCTGTGGAACAGCTTCAGCGATGACGGCTCGATTCCCAACAGCAACAATGATCGGCACAGTGGCAATGATGATCCGCTCAGCGCAGCTCTAACGATGAGTTGTCAGTTGGCTCCCGGGGAGAGTATCGAGATCCCCGTGGTGATCAGTTGGGATCTACCGGTTACGGCCTTTGCGACCGGCAGTAAAGCCCTGCGTCGTTACACCGATTTCTTTGGCACTGGTGGCAACCAGGCCGCGGCAATTGCCGCCGAAGCACTACGTGACTGGAAGCAATGGAGGGCTCAGATCGACGCCTGGCAGCAGCCGGTGCTGCAGTGCAGTGAGCTGCCAGAACCCTTACGGATGGCGCTGTTCAATGAGCTCTATGACCTCTGCAGTGGTGGCAGCCTCTGGAGTGCGGCATCACCGGAGGATCCCCACGGTCGTTTCGGCGTACTCGAGTGCCTCGACTACGCGTGGTACGAAAGCCTGGACGTGCGCCTGTATGGCTCCTTTGCTTTGCTGCAGCTTTGGCCGGAGCTGGATAAATCGGTGCTGCGCAGTTTCGCGCGGGCCATCCCTGCGGCGGATGCCACCCAAAGGCCGATCGGTTGGTATTTCACCCAGGGCAAGGGCCGGGTGGAAGCTGATCGCAAGGTGAAGGGCGCAACCCCGCATGATCTCGGTGCGCCCAACGAGCAGCCCTGGGATGCCACCAACTACACGGCCTATCAAGACTGCAACCTTTGGAAGGACCTTGGCAGTGACTTTGTGCTGCAGGTGTGGCGTACCTACAAGCTGGCCCCCAGCGGCGAAGATCTGAGTTTTCTTGCGGAGTGCTGGCCAGCTGCCGTGGAGGCGCTGCGCTATCTCAAAACCTTTGATGTGAATGACGATGGACTGCCCGATAACGGTGGAGCACCCGATCAGACCTTCGACGACTGGCCCTTGAAGGGTGTGAGTGCCTATTGCGGTGCACTCTGGATCGCTGCGCTGGAGGCCGCATTGGCCATTGCTCAAACGCTGCAGCTCAAAACCGGTCTGGAGACCTCCGCTGAGCAGCATGAGTTCGGCGCCTGGCTGGAACAATCGCGCAGCAATTTCGACAAGCTGCTCTGGAACGGCGAGTTTTACGACATCGATGCCGAAAGTGGCACGCCAGTGGTGATGGCGGATCAACTTTGCGGTGATTTCTATGCCCGTCTGCTCGGCCTAGAGCCCGTGGTGAGTGAAGCCAACAGCCGCAGCACGCTCAAGGCAGTGAAGGAAGCCTGCTTTGAAAAATTTGAAGGCGGAACCCTGGGCGTAGCTAATGGTCTGCGCCGTGATGGCACGCCGTTAGACCCCAACGGTACCCATCCGCTTGAGGTGTGGACCGGCATCAATTTCGGCATTGCCAGCTATTTCCAGCTGATGGGTGAAGGGCAAACAGCGGAAGCAATCTGCTCAGCGGTGGTGAATCAGGTGTATGCGGGTGGGTTGCAGTTCCGCACACCGGAAGCGATCACGGCTGTGAACACCTTCCGTGCCTGCCATTACCTGCGAGCCATGGCGATCTGGGGATTGTGGGCAACGCACACGAATTGGCAGGTGATTCCCGGGGCTCAGCGCGGTTGAGGATTTAAACAGCATCGAGACTTTGCTTGTGGAAATTGATGGATTTGAGCAATGCTTGCGTTGTTGGCTTCGTTTTAAGCAGCTTGCGAAGTTATCTGGGCGATGTAATTGCGTGCCATCGTTAAGTGCAGAGAAACTGCAGGCAACATATCGATATAACGAAAGAGTCCCGTGCGTCCGCAAAAAGTGATGTTGGCTTCGGCAGCTGCAAGTGTTTGATAACGTTTGAGCAATTGTTCGGAATCTTTTGTCTTAACCGGGTAGTAATATTCGCCTGGATTCTGTTCAACGCTGCAGGGTTCTTCAAAAGTGATTTGATGAGGGCCAGTCTTGTTGTCTGGGGAGTTGGGGAGCAAAGACCATTGCGTGACACGCGTGAATCGACCATCATCTGTGAAGTTGATCACGGGAGCTGATTGCTGGCTATTGGTGTTGCTTTGATGGAATAGGATTGACCGATAGGGTAAGCGGCCAAAGCAATGGTCGAAATATTGATCGATTGGTACTGAAAGGAAACAGTGCTCGTAGTTTTGTTCCATTGTTTTGCAGAATGTGCGCTTCAGCTCCACTTGGATTAGTGGGTGATCCAGCAGCTGTTCAAATAACGACGTATAGCCGTGGCTAGGTAGTGCTTGAAACGTGTCTGTGAAATAACGATCATCGCGAGTTGTGCGAACAGGCAGTCGAGCGCCGATTCCAATGCCGAGCTTGCTTGCATCAACACCCCACATTTTGCGCGTATAAGGCCGAAAGAATAAATTTGCTAGTTGTTCTCCAACATTTGCCAGGAATAGTTGATCGGAATTAGTAGGCTTGATCTTTGTTTGGCGTAATGAGTCCAGAAAGGTTTGAGTTTCATTGTCATTAGATAATTGAATTTTGAAGATGTCTTCTAAAGTTGTGCGGTTGACCGGTAGAGGTGTCGTTTCTCCGCTTGGAAGTAAGGCGCGAACTCGATGTTCATAGGGAGTCCAACAGCAGAAGCGGCTTAGGAAGGCAACAGCCTCTGAATTTTTATTGCCATGAAGAAGATGCGGGCCATAGCGATGAATGCGCTCGCTCTGCTCATTCAGTTCATCAAAAGCGTTGCCCCCGATGTGGTCTCGCTTGTCGATTAAATGAATGGGTATGCCATTTTCTGCAAGAACTCGTGCAATTGTCGCGCCAGCAAAACCGGCACCAACGACTAAAACTGTCATTCAGCTAGCCACCGCATGTTCCAGTTGTGCGTGATCTTGCTCGTTGACAGCAAATCCCATTGCCAGCATCAATCTCTGTCGCACTAACAATTCTTCTTCCTTGCTCTTTAGTCCGTTGCTGAATCGTTGCTCCACCGAGCCCAAAGGGCGCAGATGACTCATCGGAGCACAATCGATGGCAGCAAATCGCCAATCGCCCAACTCAGCCGCGCACAACGGCAATGCGAAGCGGTCATAGCCGTAGGCGGATTTTGTGGAAACAAGAAATGGCATGGATAGGTCTAAAAGATCGCGGCGAATGAAAGGTGCTTGGTTTTCGACAATCGGCAATCTGTGCAGTGATGTGCAAGCACGCTGCCTTAACCAGGGATATTCACGGCTGCTGGGGCTGTTGAGGCTCAAGGCAGGCTGCGCTGCCAACAGATGATGCATTCGAGATAATGCCAGTACTGTATTGATATCGCTTGTTCTCAGGCAAAGATCATCATCTAAAAATGCAACATAGTGATCTTCTTTGGGCATGTCGAGCTGACGCCATGCTGACTCCATCAACTCACCTTTACACTCCGTCTTCTCACTGATCACATGCCAGTTTTGTGGATTATCCGATTGGGCAATTCCTTGGCCTGTCCAGTCGAAGAGCACAACACGGCAGCCAAGAGGCTGATCCACAATTACACCGTGTTGGCCTTGCTTGCAGGTGATGACGACTAGGTCATCGCTGTAGGCCCCTGGTGCAATCACTGGATCGCCTAATTCGACCGGCTTTTGCTGATTCAGTTGCTCCACAGCCGCTGCCATCTCTGGCAGGAACTGATCACTGTGACTTCCCAAAACCCAGCGTGCCCAGCATTGACGTTCAGCCTCTGATCGATCGCGCAGTAGCTCTGGTAAAACGTTCTTCACGCTGCCCGCTGATCAGATCTCTCTGTGCTCAAAACTGTTTGAGCGAGTTCAAGAAATGCCCAGTCGGCCGCATAAAATTGATGTAGCGCTCTGAGAGCCTCATGAGTGAGATGTTCACGCTTCAAACGTCGCCAGGGATTTTCGTCTTTTAGATCTCTGGAAATATGTTGAGATGTTGTATCGATCTCCATTCCGCTGACTGTTTGCCAGTGCTGCATCAGTTCATTAATATTTTCCATCCCTTGCAATGAGTAATAACAGCTGGGATCACCGCCCAGATAGGCCACCTGAGGAATCGTGTGATGACTCCAGTCGATATGGCAGGGGATCCACTGGCGCAGTTGCAGTGCTACAGCATTCATGACGTAGACGGGGTCGGAGTCATCAGCAAAGCTGGCGACTCCATGCCGCACAAAGAGGTCTCGGTGATACTCCAGGGCTTCTTGATAGGAGGCCTCGTTTTCGGTGTTTGTGCGTAATTTTTGCTCGATTTTGAACCGTGTTAGTTCTACAAGGTGGCTTCTGCAGGCCGATACGAATCGGTCAACTGGGTCTCGCCAGATGGCGATCAGGCCTCGGTGCTGAGCGACGATTTTTAATTCTTCTGGGGTTAGCCAGTAGGTGTGATGGAGTGCTGAACTGTGTGGATCACTGACCAGTTGCTGTTCACGGTATCCCTGCAATTGCAGCCAGACCCGTTTGATCGTGCTGCAACCGTTTTTGGGAACCCAGACGATGGCTGCGTCGTTGCCAAGGGGCAGCAATGGTGTAAGTGTTCCTCCAGCCTGTAAGTGGGTTTGAACGCAGACCCAATCGCTTGTGCTCCTGATCCGCAGACCAGGCATCTGGCCACTAGCCGGGTCTGTCTGGTTCATGCCGCTATAGCTTGATCGCTCTCGCCAATGCCGATCGTTGGGCTGATCGCACTCAAGGGAAGTGGGCGAATGCAGGATGGTTGCTGGCCAACATCAGGCCGCTTGCGACAGATCGTTTCCACTGCAACCTGAAAAGCTTGCGCAACACTCGTGTCTTGGAACAGCTGCTCTTTGCGTTCATTGATCGCAGCACGCATGTCCTGATAGAAGCCCTTATCCTCCAGCAACCGGCAGGAGATGGCGATGTAGTCGTCGACGCTGCTCGCAATCAACTCGGGTAGCTCGAGAACATCGAGCATCGACACCGTATGGCGTCCGCGCATGAAGGCTGTCGGCAGGGTGACCACAGGGCAGTCAAGCGAGAAGGACTGCATTGAGCTGTTGCCACCGTTCCAATCAATCGTGTCGATGGTGTGATGACTGATCGAGAACAGTCCCATGAAGTCTGCGTAATCCAGTCGGGGCAGGATGCGCAGATGGTTCTCAATTTCAAGGCCTCGATGCTCAAAGTGGGGACGTAGGCGCTCATAAAGCCGTTCGGCGATGCTGCCGTTACCCATATGGCCCACCAACACGATGAAGGCTTCGGGATGGCGCTGGGCGATTTCGGCGAAGGTCCAGTCGTTGCGGGGCAAATATTTGAAGGTGCTCTGCAGCGAATTGAGGATCGGCCTGTCGCGGGGTAGATCGAACTTGTCGAACAGCAACTGCCCATCGTGGATGGCAGCAGGTTTCTCGTAGTTCAGGCCTGTTTTGGGCAGGCGGTAGAGGGTTTCGCTGTAGTGAGCCTCATTGCCCTCAGGCTCCATCCCTTCACCGGAGAGGTAGTAGTGAATCGTTTTGGATCCACTGCTGATCGGGTGTCCCCAGCCCTGTGCCTGCACTGGAGCCAATTGCAGAACGGATGTGGCCTTGCTGGCTGGATGCATGCCGATATCGGTATAGATCAGCAGATCCAGCTGATCGTCGAGGATCTGCTGCAACATCGTCTCTGGATTGTCCGCTCGCAGTGGCAGATGGCGGTAGGTGCCGAGATCTGCAAAACGTTGGCTGCCACTGTCTTCGCTGTCGGCAATGTTGTAGCTGAAGATCTCGTATCCAGGATTGCCGGCAATGCCTTCCAGCCATCCCAGAGCCCAGATCGATCCGTTGTGGTTGACCAGATGCGGAGAGATCACACCCACGCGTAAGGGTGTGGTGTCGGCCGGATCGCGTTGGGGCAGGGGTTGCATGAAAGCGCCGAGCTTGGGGCGCAGGATGCGATCGAGGATGCCGGCGTAGAGCTCCTGGAAAGGCCGATCATCTTCCATCTGGTAGGCGAGATAGAAGTTGGTGAGCGACCAGGCATGCGCGTAGAGCTGCTCCCAGGCTGGATCCTCTTGGGTGATGCCTTTCAGAAGCTTGTAAAGCTCCTTGGCATCTTTCTTCCAGCGCTTTCGCACTTTGATGACTTCTTGATCAGTGGAATACAACACCGGCAGCACATGCAGCCTTGTCATCAGCTGAACCCGCCGATCGTCACTGCAGCCGTCAGCTACCTGCAGACCGTCGTCGTAGCGATCAAGCTCTGTCAGGCAAGCAATACGGCCTTGAATGCCCACCACCGCTTCCATTGGTGAGATGTCCTGGCATTGGCAGAAGCGTTCAAATTCTCCAAGTGCCAGATCATGCTGTTTCTTCTGAATCAGAGCCTGCGCCAAGTTCTGGCGGGAGGGTCTGAACTCTGCGTTAATCGAGAGTGCCTGCCGGTAACTGGAAATTGCTGCATCGATGTCGCCGGTGCTGCCCTGGGCCAGTCCGAGGTTGTTCCAGGCATCCGGATAACTTGGAGCATGCTGGAGGCAAAGACGGAAGGCTTCAATGGCCTCTGGATCACGTTTGTGATCACGCAGCAAATTGGCGAGGCAGAACGCAGCAGAGAAACAACTGGGTTGATCGCGAAGTAGCAGGCGCAGTTCGCGTTCGGCATCTGCTGGTTGGCCCGCTTCGAGGAGGCCGAGCGCCAGGTTGTGGCGACACTCACTGAAGTCAGGATGCATTTCAAGGGCTTCTCGGTAAAGGCGCAGACCTTCACCGCTGTTGCCGAGTGATCGGCAGGAGTTCCCGCCGTTGAACAGCACATATGGCGTGAGAAATCCGCTGCTTTGTGCTTTCTCAAAGCAACGCAGAGCTTGCTCGTGGTTGCCGAGTGATGCATGGCCAATCCCTTCGAGGTAAGCCACTTCTCCCGCATGTGGGTGCCCTTGAAGTGAGGCTGCTTGTTCGACGACTTCCTCGGAGCGGTTCTGGCTGATCGCCTCATAGAGATGAGCTAGTCCTGCTTCGGGAGTGTTGTGGTCAGGCCAACTTCCCTGCGGATTCGAGATTGGAGGTAAAGGGGGTTGGGCGAGATCTTGCTGAGCTTTGGCGAGTTGCTGCTGCAGCTCAAACAGTTGTTGATGCAATCCGGCAATCTGGTGATGGCGATCACGAAGTTGTTGCAGCGGATCCACCAATGCGTCTTGATCGACAGCCGCCAGAGGTTTCACCTTGTCGGTTCGCCGGCGAGGCAATGAGTACTCAAACGTCTCAAGATCTTCGCCATAGATGGTTTGGAGTAGAGCAAAGCCTTCTTTTCCATAGGCTTCTTCCCAGCGCTTACCCAGCCGTTGCCGGCAATGGGTGTCGTAACTTTTGAGTTCCTGATTCAGACGCTGAAGCCGTTCAGCCGGTAATAAAGATTTTAATTTTTTTGGCAGCTCTTTCACCAACTGATGGCGATCTAAGCGCAGGTTGAAGAGGTTGCTCTGACCAAGAAAGCGATGCTGTGGCATCAAGTGGCCATCGCTTTGAAGCAGTTCCCAGTGATCACTGAGGTAACTGAGAAAATCCGAGAATCGGCAGGGATCTGACTCATCTTTGCGGCGGGCTGCCTGAACCGAACCGTTCAGGGGCGCATAGGCCGGATCAGCAAGATGCAGTTTGTCGTGCCAGAACGACAGCAAGCGTTCACCGGGATGGCGGGTGACTGCCAATCGCAAAGCATGGGGATCGTTGGTCCAGCTCTCTTGATCTGCCTCGGTTAACTCGCTCAGCGTTTGAAGGCCGTGATTCTGAGCCTGGTGAATCGCCAGTGCAGGCTTGGTTTCACCGAAGGCTGCACCCTCAAAAGGCTCTCTGCCATCTGCGATGACAGCCAAACGTTTCAGCAGAGTGGAGGCCACCTTCGGGATTGGCAGCAGCATCCAACGGGCTTGTCCCACCAGCAATGTGCTGGAAGCAGTTCTCGAATTCACTGCCATTGGAGTTCAGCCGGGGCCTTTAAGGGGGTGACTGTAAAGGGAATTGCTTAAACAGATGTTGTTTATGAAGCAATTGTCGGTTGTTCTTTCGATGGCATTGCCAGAGAGATTGATTCTGATGCTTCTGTGCGTCGATTTGAACACTTTTGACGGCAAGGTCGTTGCGGTTTTTTGTTCAAGTGGTAGCTGACAAGCGAATGGATCGCTCGCAAGTGTGATGACGTCCCTGTGTGTCGAGGTCCATTACCTGATCAGCGTCTTTTCGATGCTGTAACGATCCCATACGGGCAATTTTCGCCTAAAAGCTGTTACAACCCTGAGCGCTTTGAATACGAACTCAGCAAATTCTCATAATTAACTGAATTTGGCTCAGTGGCTCCTTTGAAGGACATCCTTTTCCTAGGAATGCTGCTGAAAGTTGCTGGATTCCGGCGCGGCACTCCCAAACGACGAAGCAGCCGTAGTAAACGCTGGAGCCGATCGGCGCAGACCCTGTTTGCCAGTTGGGCGGTGCTTGGCCAGCTCGGCGCTATCGGCGTGCTCGTTGGCGAAGCCCTGGAGCCGCAGCTCGCGAAGGCTGATATCACCAACATCCCAGGTGACTATGGCAGCGGCAGTCTTAGTGCCACCGCCACTGGTGTTGGTGCTTTTGCGATCGGCAGGGGAGCAGATGCGAATCGCTTGTGCTCGATGGCCATTGGCTCTGGCGCGACTGCCGAGGGAGTGAATGCCACCGCAATTGGCGCTGGGGCAACTGCGTCTCGCGCCAATCAAATGATGTTGGGTGCAAGCTCAACCGACGTCACCGCGGCAAGCCTTTCTGGAACAGGTAAGGAATTAATCCTTGCCAATGAAGACGGCACGCTCAAGCGTGCAGATGGCCTTGTAGCCAGTAATAACTCTCTGACTGTTGCCAACAATTTGTCGGCAGGCGGCGATACATCTTTGAAGACGCTGACGACATCTGGAGCCGCAAATCTTCAGAGCACGCTGAATGTTGAAGGAGAGACAACTTTAAAAAACACCACCGTTGCTGGCACTCTCAGCGTGAGCGGTGACGAGTCTGTTGCTGGAAACTCAGCCATTACAGGGAATCAAGCTGTTGGGGGCTCGATCAATGTCACAGGTGCTGCAACGCTGAACGGCGCCTCAACCATCAACAACAGCCTTGCGGTAACGGGC
>Ga0189292_10064_pt1 | contig 61845 bp, 55 predicted proteins | sample UW1oraminimetaG_FD_130317 | JGI IMG/M metagenome (GOLD analysis project Ga0189292, IMG submission 130317) | Marine microbial communities from the Costa Rica Dome - UW179A-orange mini metaG | ecosystem: Environmental > Aquatic > Marine > Oceanic > Photic zone | place: Costa Rica: the Eastern...
CTTGCGCAGCAGGTCGCTGTCACGGAACCGGCCGTGCCGGTTCTTGGAGAAGGTGGAGTGATCGGGCACCGACCCCTCAAGATCGAGCCGGCAGAACCAGCGATAGGCGAGGTTGAGGTGCACACCTCCCCATCCTTGACGATGAAGAAGTGGGTGGAATTGCAGGTCGCGACAAACCCGTGCGGGTCGAGCATCAACCCCTCGTCGGCACCAGCCTGCGCCGCCTGAATGCATGCCGTTATGCAGTTGAGCTTGCTGTGCGAATTCAGCATCGGATCCTGAACGTCGGGATAGCCTCGGCGCACGTGGACGGTCGCCAGCTTGAGCATCCGTGTGGCGGTTTCAGGCGCGGGCTCCTTCCATTCCGGGATGACCACGATCGTGGCGGGCGTCACCACCACGCGCGGGTCCTGATATGGCGTCGAACGGATGCCCCGCGTCACCATCAGGCGGATATGGACGCCATCACCATGCATGCCGTTTGCATCGAGTACGGCGTAGAGGCGGCGCTCCAGTTCTTCGCGCGAGACCCCGATATCCATGTGGATGGCCTTCGCCCCGCGCCATAGGCGGTCGAGGTGCCGATCCAGAAAGGCGAGGCGGCCGTGATGCAGGCGAATGCCTTCCCATACGCCGTCGCCCAGCATGAAGCCGCTGTCGAAGACGCTGATCTTCGCGTCCGACCGCGGGAAGCGGTCCCCGTTGATATCGATGACGACCGATGCGTTGCGATCATCAGCTACGTAATTGTGGGTGCCTTGTGTCATTGACCTCTCTTGACGATCTCATCCATCTGTTCCCGCAGGACGGGATCCCATCTTGCACGCAATTCCCTGATCTTCGCCACCAGCGCCTCGTTTTCCATCGGCGGTATGTCCATGTCGTAGACCTCGGCGATTTCGAGCATCGAACTGCGGTCCATTTCCTCGAAGGCGCCGGCCATCGCGATGGCATTCTGGCGGTCTACGCCCAGCGCCTCGTACGCGGATCGCCCGATACGAATGCTGGCATCGTAGGTCTCGCGGATGACGTCTCTGCAACCATAGGCCCACAGTTCGTAGACATGGTTGCGATCTTTCGCCCGGGCGATGACATGCAGGTCCGGGAAGGTCTGCACGGCGTATTTCACGAGCTTGTCGATCTGTTCGCGCTCATCCAGTGCGACGACGAGCAGCTTCGCGCGGGCGATGCCTGCCGCGTGGAGCAGGTCGGGGCGTGTCGCATCACCGTAATAGGTGCGGACGCCGAACTTCTGTAGGATCTCCAGATGGCTGCTGTCGTAATCGACCACGGTCGTGGTGTAACCGGCCGTCTGGAGCATGCGATCGACGATTCCGCCAACCCGACCGCGACCGGCGATAATGATCTCGTTCTCTTCATCGATGGCGTCCGGTTCGCGTTCCATCCCCTTGCAGTAGGAATGGGCAATGACCTTGTCGTAGAGAATGAAGAGCAGCGGCGTGACCAGCATGGTCAGGGCCACGACCAGCAGCATGAGATCGGCCAGGGCGCTGTCGATGACGAAATTGGCGAGCGCAAAGGCAATCAGCACGAAGGCGAATTCGCCGGCCTGTGGAAGGCTGAGGCAGAAGAGCCAGAGCGCCTGTTTGCGTAGGCCGTAAAACCATCCGACAGCAGCCAGAACGATGAACTTCGCAGCGATGACGACTGCTGCCCAAAACACGACTTCCTGCCATATCTGCGCAGCAAGGTCGAAATCGATGCCAGCGCCGACCGTGATGAAGAAGAGGCCCAGCAGCAGGCCCTTGATCGGATCGATATCGCTTTCCAGCTCGTGCCGATATTCGCTGGTCGCGAGGACTACGCCCGCCACGAAGGCACCGAGCGCCGGAGACAGGCCGACAAGCGACATCAGCAGGGCGATGCCGATCACGACCAGCAGGGCAGCGCCGGTGAACAGTTCACGCAAGCGGGCGGCGGCAATGAAACGGAACAGGGGGCGAATAGCGTAGATGCCGATGACCACCACCGCGGCAACCGCGCCGATGCGGGCGATGGCGGCGAGCCACATCGGCATGGAGGCGGTGAGGTCAATTCCGTGATGCGCGCCTGTACCGACGGGGCCGCCACTCGACGCATAGAGATCGGGCATGGCCAGCAGCGGGAGGAGAGCGAGGATGGGGATGACCGCGACGTCCTGAACCAGCAGGACCGAGAAGCTTGCTTCACCGCCTTCGGTGCGCATAAGTTTCTTCTCGGTCAGCGACTGGACGATGATCGCAGTCGACGACAGGGCCAGGATCATGCCGATCGCCACCGCCGTCTGCCATGGCCGGGCATCGAGCAGGGCGATGCCGGTAATGACCGCAGTCGTCAGGATGACCTGCCCGCCACCCAGCCCCAACAGCTTGCCGCGCATGTCCCACAGGCGGCGCGGTTCCATTTCGAGGCCGATGATGAAGAGCATCATCACGACGCCGAATTCGGCGAAGACCTGCAGGGCCACGACATCGACGTTGAGGGCGGCCAACAGAGGCGCAATCGCCATACCAGCCAGCAGGTAACCGAGCACGGAGCCCAGCCCGAACCGCGTGGCGAGCGGTACGGACACGACCATCGCCACGAGGATGAGGAAGGCGAGTATCAGGAAACCGGTCATCTCGCCCTCCCCCTATGTGCAGCGCAGGCTAGATATGCAGCGCGCGCCCGTAGCTCGCAAGCACGCTCTCGTGCATGCTTTCGCTGATCGTCGGGTGCGGGAACACGGTCTGCATCAGTTCCGCTTCGGTCGTCTCGAGCGTCTTGCCGACGACGAAGCCCTGGATCATCTCGGTCACTTCGGCTCCGACCATGTGCGCGCCGAGCAGTTCGCCCGTCTTCGCATCGAACACGGTCTTCACGAAGCCTTCCGCCTCGCCCAGCGCGATGGCCTTGCCGTTGCCAATGAAGGGGAAGGTTCCCGCCTTCACCTCGTGGCCTGCTTCCTTCGCCTTGGCTTCGGTCAGGCCGACGCTGGCGATCTGCGGATGGCAATAGGTGCAGCCCGGGATGTTGTTGCGGTCGAGCGGGTGGGGATGGACATCCTTGTTGCCAAGCTCTTTCGCAATCGCTTCGGCCGTGGTGACGCCTTCGTGGCTCGCCTTGTGCGCCAGCCAGGGGCCGGGCGTGCAGTCGCCGATGGCCCACAGGCCCTTGGACTTCGTGCGGCCATAACCGTCGATTTGGATGAAGCCCTTTTCCATATCCGCCAGCTTGTCGAGGCCGATGTCTTCGGTGTTCGGCACGATGCCGATAGCGGTGATGCAGTGGCTGAATTCGGTTTCGGTGACCTTGCCCTTGCTGTCCTTGATCTTGGCCTTCACGCCCTTGTCCGAAACCTTGAGATCTTCGACGCCGGCGCCGGTCATGATGGTCATGCCCTGCTTGGTCAGGCTCTTCTCGAGGAAGGCCGAGACGTCCTTGTCTTCCACCGGCACGATCCGGTCGAGCATTTCGACCACGGTCACATCGCAGCCCATGTCGTTGTAGAAGCTGGCGAACTCGATGCCGATCGCCCCGCTGCCGATGACGAGCAGCTTCTTGGGCATTTCCTTGGGCGTCATGGCATGGCGATAGGTCCACACGCGCTTGCCGTCCGCCTTGGCGAAGGGCAGGTCGCGCGCCCGGGCGCCGGTGGCAACGATGATGTGTTTGGCGGTGAGCTTTTCCTCGCCCTTATCGCCCTTGACCGTGAGGCTGGTCGGACCGGTCAGCATGCCCTCGCCCATGTGCACGGCGATCTTGTTCTTCTTCATCAGATGCGTGACGCCCTGATTGAGCTGCTTAGCGACGCCGCGGCTGCGCTTCACGACCGCGTCCAGATCGGCCTCGATCTCGCCCGCGATCTTGAGGCCGTAATCCTTCGCGTGCTGCGCGTAATGCAGGATCTCCGCCGAGCGCAGCAGCGCCTTGGTCGGGATACAGCCCCAGTTGAGGCAGATGCCGCCCAGCAGTTCGCGTTCCACGATGGCGGTTTTGAGCCCGAGCTGCGCGCAGCGGATAGCCGCGACATAGCCGCCGGGTCCGCTGCCGAGCACGATTACGTCGTATTTGTCAGCCATGATTCGTACCTGTCAGTTGTGTGTTCGCCCGAGACATGGACCGGGTGTTACACAGTCCAGAGGCAAAAGAAGTCGGCTTGTGCGCAAAGGTGTCAGCTTGCCGGGATTTGGTGTCGGCTTGCGCCTTCGGCGTGTCGCTTTGCGCCGCCTGCCTGTCGGCTTGCACGGTGAAAATGTCGGCTTGGCGCAGCCGGGTGTCGGCTTGCGGAGCGCCTGCGCAAGGTGCAGCGTCGATGGGCGATATCGGGGTCATGATCGCACCCATCGCATATTCGCAGTCCTGTAGGACAGCGCTCATGCCCACCGCTCCGCCACTGCACGGGGCCGGTCGTTTTCATCGAGCAGGACGAATTTGAACGTGCCCTGCCCGACCCTCGTTTCCGCATCGCCATTCCGCTCGCGCGCGATCGCTTCGGCGGAGATGGTCAGCGAAGTGTTTCCTGTGGCTTCGATTGCGCAATAGACCGACAGTTCGTCCCCCACCGACATCGCGCCCGGAAAGGCGAAGTCAGTGGCCGAGACGACCACGGCCTTGCCCCGCCCCTCGCGACTGGCGAGGCTACCGGCGCCAAGCGCCATCTGGCTCATCAGCCACCCGCCGAACACCCCGCCATAGGGGTTGAGGTCGGTCGGCATGGCCGTGACGCGAATGAACGGGGTGCGACTGTCCCCGGTCATCAGCGCTGGCGAAGGATCAGGGTGATGCCGTCGTACCAGTTCACCGTCACAGTGCCATCGGACTGAGTGGCAAAGGATGGCTCATCCGCGCTCGAGGGACCGAAGAACTGGCCATCGGAGCAACGCAGGGCGAAGCGGCCGTCCGACGCGGTAACGCGTTCCGGCGATGAACAATTGTCGCCGAAACTGTATGCCTTCAACGTCGTCCCGATGGCATCTCCCTGCCACCGCACGTCATCGTCGGACACCACCAGTTGGAGCGAACGCGCGGCTTCGAGTTCGGCATCGCCGATCGCCTGGACGCCGCCAGGTCTGGTCAAACGCGTATCGACTACCTGCCAGGTTCCGGAAGCAAGCGGAGCGGCCGCATCCGATCCGGGTGTGGTTGTCGGCGCAGTCGTTTCGGTCGGCTCCGTCGCTGTGTCCGCCGGTGCGCTGGAAGCAGTCTGATCGGGCGTCACCCCTGCCTGTTCGTCCACGTCGCCGCCATTGGAGCAGGCAGCGACCAGCGCAAGGGAGGCCAGCGGTGCGATGTGCTTCAACATTTTCATACAACCAGTCCCATCGGGTTTTCGATCAGGTTCTTGAACGCTTCCATCAGTTGCGCGCCGGTAGCACCATCGATGGCGCGGTGATCGAAGCTGCCGCTGGCGGTCATCACCGTGGCGACCTGCAATGCGCCGTCGACGACATAGGGGCGCTGTTCGCCAGCACCCACGGCCATGATCATGCCCTGCGGCGGGTTGATGACCGCGTCGAACTGCTTGATGCCGAACATGCCAAGGTTCGACAGGCTGGCGGTGCCGCCCTGATATTCATGCGGCTGCAATTTGCCTTCACGGGCCTTCTCGGCCAGTTCCTTCATATTGGTGCTGATCGAGGCGAGACCGCGCGTATCGGCTTCCGTGATGATCGGCGTGATGAGGCCGCTGGGGGCAGCCACCGCGACCGAGACATCGGCACGGCTGTAACGGTGCAGCGTATCGCCCTGATAGCTGACGTTGCAATCGGGCACGCGCATCAGCGCGCGGGCCAGTGCCTTGATCAGCAGATCGTTGACCGACAGCTTGACCCCGTCCGCTTCCAGACCGGCATTGAGCTGTTTGCGCAGGTCGAGCAGCGCATCGAGACGGATGTCCACGGCAAGGTAATAATGCGGGACCTGCTGCTTGCTCTCGGTGAGGCGGCGCGCAATGACCTTGCGCACATTGGAGAGCTTTTCTTCCTCGTAGGGCGCGCCGTGATCGCTGGCAGGTGCCTTTGCGGAAGATTTCGCTTCGTCCTTGTCCTTGGGAGCGGAGGTATCGGCAGCGGATTTGGCCGAGCCGCCTTCTGCGCTTTCGACATCTGCCTTCACGATCCTGCCACGGGGACCGGAGCCGGTTATGGTGGAAAGATCGACACCGTTCTGCTCGGCGATGCGGCGAGCCAGGGGAGATGCAATGATGCGTTCGCCGCTATCGTCCTTGGGCGCGGCGGGTGCCTTGGTATCGGTATCCACCGATGTGCGTGCGGGCTTGGCGCTTTCGCGCGGTGCGGCCTTGGCCGGTTCCGATTTGTCCTCGGATTCGCCCTTGGAAGGTTTTGCTTCGGCAGGCTCTTCGTCGCCGGATGGAGCGGCGGCTGCCGCCTCGTCCACATCTTCGCCTTCTTCGGCGAGAATGGCGATCACCGTGCCGACCTTTACGCCTTCGGTCCCTGCTTCCACTGCGATCGAGGCAATAGTGCCTTCGTCCACAGCTTCGAATTCCATCGTCGCCTTGTCGGTTTCGATTTCGGCCATGATGTCGCCGGCGCTGACCGTATCACCCGGCTTCACAAGCCATTTGGCGAGCGTGCCCTCCTCCATGGTGGGCGAAAGGGCGGGCATCTTGATCGGCGTTGGCATGGCTGTTTACGTTACGTCCTCGCTGGGGAGATTGTGCGCCCGCACCTCTGGCGAAAAGGTGCGGTCCTCGCAAGGTCCTTGCGCAGAATACGAATTAGCGAGTAATCCGCAGCCGAGGGAGACGGGGAGCAGATATGCGTACTTATCTAGTCGTGATGGATGAAACGGACGAAGCGAAGCAGGCCTTGCGCTTTGCATCGCTGCGGGCGCAGAAAACCGACGGTTCGGTCCACATCCTCGCCCTTGTCCCGCAGCAGACCTTCAACGCATTCGGCGGGGTCCAGGCGACCATCGAACAGGAAGCGCGCGAACGCGCCGAGGTCATGGCCAACAGCGCAGCCGGAAATATTTTCGGCGAAATGGGCAAGATGCCCACCATCGCCGTTCGTCCCGGCCCGCCGGCGGATGTCATCCGCAAATATATCGAGGAGCATGGCAACATCGCCGCGCTGGTGCTGGCGACGAGCGCCGAAGGGGGCTCCGGCCCGCTGGTGACGCATTTCGCAGGCCATGCGGGCCACCTGCCCTGCCCGCTCTATCTCGTGCCCGGCGGGCTGAGCCGCGAACGGATCGACGAACTGGCCTGAAGCGCTTCGTCGTCACGGATCATTGCGAGCAGCCGCAGGCCGTGCGGACACCCCAAGGGGTTGCCGCCTCGGCCCTGCGGGGTTGCTCGCGATAAGGGTGGCGGCCGCTACTTGCGGCGGCCCTGATGGCGGATGTTGCCGGGTCGTCCGCGCTTGCCCTGATCGTGCGTCTGACGCGGTGCGCCCGCGCCCTTCTTCTGATGGGTGCGCTTCTTGGGCGGAGGACGATTGCCGCGCGGTTCGATACCCTTGCCATCGCTGTCCGGCACTTCGAATTTGAGCGCGCCGGTCAGCGCGTTGGCTTCTGCCAGCTTCAGCTTGAGCCGATCGCCCGTCGCATATTCGGTACCGGTCTTTTCACCGACGAGCTTCTGCGCCTTTTCGTCATAGGTGAAATATTCGCGGCCCAGCGTGCTGACGGGGACGAGGCCGTCACCGCCCAGCTTGTCGATCGTGGCGAAGAAGCCGAAGCCCTGAACGCCGGTGATGCGTGTGTCGAATGTCTCGCCCACACGGCCCGAGAGCCACGCCGCGACATAGCGATCGATCGTATCGCGCTCCGCCTCCATCGCGCGCCGTTCGGTCTGGCTGATCGCATCGGTGATCTGATGCAGCGCATCCCTGTCGCGGTCGGATAGACCCGTACCGTCCGGCAGATCGATCTTGGGCTTGGGTTGTTCCAGCTTGTAGGCATCCACGAGCGCGCGGTGCACGAGAAGATCGGCATAACGGCGGATCGGCGACGTGAAGTGGGCGTAGCTGCCGAGCGACAGGCCGAAGTGCCCTGCATTGGCCGGGCCGTAATAGGCCTGTGTCTGGCTGCGCAGCACGGCTTCCATGATCAGCGCTTTTTCGGCCGGATCCGACACGTCCTTGAGCATGCGGTTGAACAGGCCCGGCGTGATCACCTGGCCCAGCGCGAACTTGCGGCCCTGACTGGCGAGATATTCCTTGAACGCCATCAGCTTTTCGCGGCTCGGCGTCTCGTGGATGCGGTAGACGACCGGTGCAGCCTTGGCCTCCAGCGCCTTGGCGGCAGCGACATTGGCGGCGATCATGAAATCCTCCACCACGCGGTGGGCGTCGAGCCGTTCGCGTATGGCGATTTCCTCGATCACGCCTTCGTCGTTAAGCCGTACCTGCCGCTCCGGCAGTTCGAGGTCGAGCGGGTCGCGAGCCTGGCGGGCTTTGAACAGCAGTTTCCACGCGCCCCACAGGTTCTGCAGATATTCGGGCGCGTCGCCTGCATCGATCGCCGCCTGCGCGTCTTCATAGGCGATGTTCCGGGCCAGACGGACAATGGCGCGGGTGAAGCGCCAGTCGCTGATCCTGCCTTCCGCGTCGATGCGGATGTGACAGGCCATGGCCGCACGATCCACGTCTTCCTTGAGACTGCAGACGTCGGCGCTCAGCACCTCGGGCAGCATGGGGACGACGCGGTCGGGAAAATAGACCGAATTGCCGCGTTTGCGCGCTTCGCGATCGAGCGCGCCGCCCGGGCGGACGTAATAGCTGACATCGGCAATCGCGATGATGGCGCGATAACCGCCCTTCCCGTCCGGCTCGGCCCAGATGGCATCGTCATGATCGCGGGCATCGGCCGGGTCGATAGCGACGATGGGAACATCGCGCAGGTCTTCGCGGTGCTCGCTCGAAAGCGGCAGGTCGACTGCGCGCTCCGCCTCGGCGAAGGTTTCCTGCGGAAAGACATGCGGGATGCCATGCTTGGCAATCGCGATCAGGCTGAAAGCCTTGGGCGCCAGCGGATCGCCGACCACTTCGACGACCTTGACCTTGGAGCGGGCGGATTTGCCCATGCGCTCGGCCAGTACCAGTTCGCCTACCGCGGCCTCGCCGACATCGCCGATGGGGGCGGAATCGCGCACGCGCTTGTCGACAGGGGCCAGCCAGTAATTGCCGCTACCGTCCTTCTCGACCACACCCATCAGACCTTCGGTGCGCGCAGGCAGTTTCTTGATCGGTGTGGCGCGCCACCCGCGTTCGGTTTCCTCGTTCCGCGCAAGGATGCGATCGCCGCGTTTGAGCGCGGCCATCTTCTTGCTTTCCTTCACCATCAGGCGAGGCGGCTTTTCCTTGGTGTCGGGCGACCAGTTTTCAGGCTCGGCAACAGGCTCCCCATCCTCGATCGCGACGATCTTGAGGACGGTCACCTTGGGCACGCCGCCCATGCGGTGATAGGCCGTGCGCTTGCCATCGATCAGGCCTTCTTCGGCCATGTCCTTGAGGCGCTTTTTCAGCGCGATCTTTTCCTGCCCCTTGAGCCCGAAGGCCTTCGCGATTTCGCGCTTGCCCGCAGGTGCGTCGGAGGTCTGGATGAATTCGAGAATCTGTTCTTTATTCGGCAGTCCCTTGGGCTGCCGGTGCTTGTTCTGTTTTGTCATGCGCGCGATATGGGGACGATCCGCCCCCATGTCACGGTGTGGATCAATACGCCTTGGCGAGAAGCACGCGCTCTACCGCCGGTTCGCCGGTGAAGATGCAGGCGCCGTCAACCGGCGCTGCGTCCATCGGAACATTGCGGATCGTGAGCTTGTGCTCTTTCAAGCGTTCAACGACCTTTTCGAGAGCGTCACCCGTGGGCCTGGACCACTGGACTTCGACCCAGCCCGGGTAGCGGGAGGCGCCGAAGTGATCTTCAACCGCTGCAAAATCGGTGATGCCGCGGGTCACGTTGGCATCGCGCCGCTCGGCAGCCTGCGTGAGCAGCGCGCTCTGCATATCGGCGAGAACGTCGGGGATGGTCTGCCCGGCAACTTCGCGGGTCGGGTTCTGGAAATCGACCTTGCCGGTTTCGCTGTCCCATAGGCGGTCACGGCGAAGCATGCTGACAACGCCGTTTTCCATATCGCGGCCGCCGACCTCGACGATGATCGGAGCGCCCTTGCGCACGTAATCCCACCGCTTCTGGGCAGCCTTGCCGGGCCGCGTGTCGAGAAGGACGCGCAGCGGTTCGCCGAATGCGCTCTGCCCGGCGAGGGTGGCACGCAAGGCTTCGCAATATTCGATCAGCGAATCGTCTTCCGGCTTCTCGCGCAACATCGGCAGGATCACGACCTGCTGCGGGGCGATCTTGGGAGGGAGACGCAGGCCATCGTCGTCGCCATGCGTCATGATGACGCCGCCGACCATGCGGGTGGAGACGCCCCAACTGGTCGTGTGGGCGAGGCTTTCGCTGCCTTCTTTGTTCTGGAACTTGATACCGCTGGCCTTGGCGAAATTGGTGCCGAGATAATGGCTCGTTCCGGCCTGCAATGCCTTGCCATCCTGCATCATCGCTTCGATGGACCAGGTTTCGACTGCGCCGGGAAACCGTTCGTTCTCGGGCTTTTCACCGGCAACCACCGCGAGAGCAAGATCTTCGTCCGCAAAGGCGCGATAGACCTCCAGCATGGTGAGCGTGTGGTCCTTCGCCTCGGCTTCGTCGGCATGGGCGGTATGGCCTTCCTGCCAGAGAAATTCGCTGGTGCGCAGGAACATGCGCGTGCGCATTTCCCAGCGCACGACATTGGCCCACTGGTTGAGCTTGAGCGGAAGATCGCGCCAGCTCTGGACCCAGCGCGCCATGGCATCGCCAATAATTGTTTCGGACGTCGGACGCACCACCAGCGGTTCTTCCAGCTTGGCCTCCGGATCCGGAATAAGGCCGCCATCCTTACCAGCAATCAAGCGGTGATGCGTGACCACCGCCATTTCCTTGGCAAAGCCTTCGACATGCTCTGCCTCACGCTCGAAATTGGAGAGCGGTATGAAGATCGGGAAATAGGCGTTGGCGTGGCCGGTTGCCTTGATCCGGTCGTCCAGCAAGCGCTGCATGCGCTCCCATATGCCGTAGCCCCAGGGTCGGATGACCATGCAGCCTCGCACACCCGATTCTTCGGCCATTTCGGCAGCGCTGATGACCTCCTGGTACCAGGCTGCAAAATCATCGTCGCGCTTGGTGTTCAAGGCATGGCGTATCTGGGCCACGTTATATTCCCGTAATTGCTGGTCGGATCGGCGGGCGGGCCGATGCCGCTATTTGCTCATCTCGTCCAGCTTCTTCTGCATTTCGGCCATTTGCCGGCGCATCTGAGCCAGGTCATCCGACTGATCGTCCCGCGCAGGCTTTCGCGTTGCCGGAATGAAGGCTTCCGCAGCGTTCTGCATCATCTTGAAATTGGCTTCGGCCATTTTGGCCAGCGGATTGCTTTCGATACCCTTCGCGAAGGCCGCCTGAAGCTGTTCGCGATTCTTGCGCAGGTTCGTCATGCTCGCTTCAAGATAGCTTGGCATCATGGCCTGCATGGAATTGCCATACATGGAAATGAGATCGCGCAGGAAGCTGACCGGCAGCATCTGCGTACCGTGGCTCTCTTCCTCTACGATAATCTGCGTCAGGATCGTATGAGTGATGTCGTCACCGGTCTTTGCGTCGAGCACGTGGAAATCCACATTCTCGCGGACCATCTTCGCAAGATCGTCCAACGTGATGTAACTGCTCGTATCGGTATTATAGAGCCGCCGGTTGGCGTACTTCTTGATGATGATCGCTTCGCCTTCGGCGGTCCTCTTGGCCATGCCAGCATGCTCCCAGATTGTGCATTGCGAGATACTTAGCACGTGCAAAATGTGCAGCGCAACGTCACCTAAACGTCAACCGAAACGCTGCCCCAGAACCGTGAGCAATTCATATTGGGAAAGAGAGGTTTGCTGCGCAGCATCGGGCAACCAGTAGGGCAATTCTACCCAGTCCCCTTCCCCCAGTTCCGGCGCAGCGGTCAGGTCGATCACGATCATGTCCATGGAAACTTTGCCGAGTATCGGAAGCGGCGTTTCGCCCCACCGGAAATGCGCGCCGGCCCAGCTGCGCAGGATGCCGTCTGCATAACCGATCGACACAACCCCCGCTCTCATGCGGGCAGGCGCGGTGAATGTTGCGTTATAGCCGACCTTGCCCCCGGCCTGCAGCTCTTTCACCTGAATAAGCGAAGCTTCCGGACGGGCAACCTGCCGTATCGGTCCGTCCAGTTCGGCGCGCGGGACCCCGCCATAGAGCGACAGACCCGGACGCGTCAGATCGAAGGCATAATCCGCGCCAAGGGCGATGCCTGCGCTGTTGGCCAGACTTGTCCGCTGGTGCCGTATGGCTGGAATGCAGGCGCGAAAGTCCTCCATCTGTTGTGCGTTCATGGGACTGTCTTCGTCCGCACAGGCGAGGTGGCTCATGAGAATATCGACATCGAGCGCCTGAATGACAGGATTGGCGATGTCGGCAGGCGAAATGCCCAGGCGGTTAATCCCCGTATCGACCATCAGGTGGCATGATCCCCCGCCGCCATCCTGCCAGATCCTTGCCTGCCTGAGATTGTCGATCACCGGGCTGACGCCCGTAGCGCGGGCGTATGCTGCCTCTTCTGCACTAAGGACGCCGTGAAGTACGCTGACCTGCGTCGCAGGGACGTGGCGAAGAACGGCAGGAACTTCGCTCCAGTGGGCAACGAAGAAATCTCGGCAGCCTGCATCACGCAGTTTCGGCACACAGCGATCGACACCGAGCCCGTAACAGTTTGCCTTGACCGCGGCGCCTGCCCGGCCACTGCCCGACATCGCATTCAGCGCCTGCCAGTTTTGCGTCAAAGCGTCGCTATCGATGCTCAGCCGCAAAGTCGGCGGCGGACAGTCTGTCATGAAGTACTCACGGAAAGGAAGGCGTAACCGGCGGCGTCTGTTCGCCATCTTCGAAATCTCGCGGAGGCCCATCGGGAAGACCCCACCACGCAACGATCAGGCCGAATCCGACCACCGCCATCGTGTACCAGAGCCCCGCATATGCGTCACCCGTCATCGCCACAATATAGCCCGCAATCAGCGGCAGGAACCCGCCCAGATAGCCCGCGCCGATGTGGTAAGGTATCGACATCGAACTGTAGCGGATCTTGGCCGGAAACATTTCCGAAAGCAGGGCGGCAACCGATCCGAATGTCAGGGCCGACAACATGCCCAGCACCAGGAGCAGCCCGATGATCCCCACGATGTTGATCAGGGGCGGGAATTGCCGCGTGAAATCGTAGCCGTTGGTTTCGAGCCAGCCCTGCACGATCGCCCGCCGGGTGTTGTCCGGAATATCGTCATAGAAGTAAGTCGCAGAACCGATCGACAGGCCAGAGGCCGGATCGTTATCGATGGTATAGGGAACTCCGAGAGCGGTGAGATCCTGCAGCACGCGCCCGCACGGGCTTGCCTGGATTTCCGCGAAAGGATCGTATTCGCACCGCGGGCCGGTGACCGTGATCGGCGCTGCCTGCGCACTTGCCTGAAGCCCCGGATTGGCCAGTGCGCCGATCCCCCAGAAAATCGGAAACAGAAGCGCCAGCGCTGCTGCCGCGCCGATGATGATGGGTTTTTTCCTCCCCACCCTGTCGGACCATTTTCCAACGACGAGATAGAAGCTCATGGCGATCGCCCCGGCGATCAGCAGCATCCATTCGACCAGGGTTTCGTCCACCCGCATGGGACCGCGCAGGAACGACAGGCCCGAAAAGAACGCCGTGTACCAGATTGTGGTCAGCACGCCGGTTATGCCGAAAAGAGCGACAAATATCCTCTTGGGATTGCCGGGGTAGGTCAGACTTTCCTTGAACGGGTTGGTGCTGGTCTCGCCGGCCGCTTTCATCGCCTGAAAGACGGGGCTTTCAGACAGCTTCAACCGCATCCACAGCGAAATGCCGAGGAGCACAATCGAAAGGAGGAACGGGATGCGCCAACCCCACGCCGCAAAATCTTCCGGGGAGATCAATGTCCGGCACGCGATGACCACCAGGATCGACAGGACGAACCCGCCGACGACGCTGGCTTGAATAAAACTGGTGTAGAACCCCCGTTTCGCAGGCGGTGCGTGCTCGGCAACGTAGATCGCCGCTCCGCCATATTCGCCGCCGAGTGCGAGTCCTTGCAGAATGCGCAAACCTATGACGATTATCGGAGCCGTCAGGCCGATGCTCGATGCGCTGGGGATGAGCCCGACACCGGCAGTGGCAATCCCCATCAGGGTGACAGTCACAAGGAAGGTGTATTTGCGCCCCAGCCTGTCTCCAAGAAAGCCGAACAGGATCGCACCAAGGGGGCGAAAACCGAAGCCGACTGCAAATCCTGCCCATACGAGCAGGATTTCGAGTGTCTCGTTGTCGCTCGGGAAGAAGGCCGCGCCGATCAATGCGGCAAGCGTGCCGTAAATGAAGAAGTCGTACCATTCGAAGATCGTACCGGCGCTGCTCGCAGCTATGACAAGGCGGATTTCCTTGTCCGTGGGCTCCCGGTTAACCGCCGCCACAGTCTCGACCATCTCGCGCTTCCTCCCCCGCGAATATTCTTTGCGTCGGGAAGCTAGCGGGCCGCTTCAGTATTGGAAAGCGCATCCAGCGCCGCTCTCCACGGCAGGAGAATTGCTTCGTGGCGCCCCAGATGCGGCCGGGCGGGTTCAAGCAGTTCAAGTCGGGGAAGAATGGAACTGGGTGCCTGGTCTTGCAGCCATTCGCCGAGGTTTTCGACCATGGCCGCTATCGCCGCAGCATCCATCCCGGACGACTCGCGCGCGAAGATCGCAGCAGACGCCTGGCCGACAGCGCAAGCGGAAACCCTGAGGCCAAGATTCTCGAGTGATCCACCAGAGGACGACAGATCGATTACGCTTCCGCAGCTGCGCGACCGGGCATGGCCTATCGCGGGCGCTGCAGTGTCAAAGGGATAATCGGCCAGTTCGATAGCCAGAGCCAGCAGTTCGGTCGAGTAGAGCGCAGGCGCGCGTGAGGAAGCCATCACTCGCTTTCGTCAGACTGATCGCGCAAAGTGGCTCGCCGCTCCGCCAGAACCTGAACAAGGGCACGCGAGCTGGAATCCACCAACTCATAGCTGCGCGCTGTGGTGATCCAGTTGGGCCGCCCCTTGTAGCTCCATACCGTATCGTAACCCAGTACGAGCAGCGAAAAGGCGATCACGACGATGAGCATGCCCTTCAGCGCGCCGAACCCGAAGCCGAGAACCCGGTCGATCGGCCCAAGCAGCGAATTGCGCGATGCCATCCCCACATTGTTGGCGATGACCTTCATCGCGGCATAGGGAATGAGCAGCAGCAGGGTGAATGCCAGCAGCGATGTCGTGATATCGTCGCCGAGAAAATCCTGCAGCGACAGGGTCAGAGGTGTGTGCAGAAAGCGGATGGCGAACGCGGCCAGTACCCAGGCTGCAAGCGAAAGTATTTCCTGGAGGAAACCACGCATGAAGCCGCCCGCAGCAGCGATGCCGACGATCAACAGGACGATATAATCGAAACCGGTCATGACCCTTCCTTGGTCGTGACTTATGAATTACCGATTACGCGGTCAACGAGGTTCGCCAGTTGTCCCAAACCATCGTAAGCGAGCGCCGACGATCCACCCTTCACATCCAGCGGTCCGAACCCTCGATCGAAGCCGAGCTTGGCCGCTTCCCGCAGGCGCAGACCGCCATGCGCGACCGGGCGGATTTCGCCCGCGAGCGAGACCTCGCCCAGCCAGATGCTGCGCGCCGGCAGAGCCTTGTCCGACATCGCGCTGACGAGCGCCGCAGCGACGGCAAGATCCGCCGCTGGGTCGGATAGCCGATAACCGCCAGCCACGTTCAGATAGACTTCTGCCGAACTGAAGTTCAGCCCACATCGCGACTCCAGTACGGCAAGGAGCATCGCAAGCCGGCCCGTGTCCCAACCGACGACGGCACGGCGAGGCGTCGCCCCGGATTGCAGCCTTACGATCAGCGCCTGAATTTCCACGAGCACCGGCCGCGTGCCTTCGATGGCCGGGAAAACGGCACTGCCGGCCATCGGTTCGTCACGGCCCGAAAGGAACAACATGGAAGGATTGTCCACCTCTTCCAACCCTTCCCCCGCCATGGCGAAGACACCGATTTCGTCGACGGCGCCAAAGCGGTTCTTGAGCGCGCGCAAAATCCGGTACTGATGACTCCGCTCCCCTTCGAAACTCATCACCACATCGACCATGTGTTCGAGCACGCGGGGCCCCGCGATGCTGCCATCCTTGGTCACATGACCGACGAGCACAAGGGCGACACCGTTTTCCTTCGCGTAGCGGATCAGTTCGAATGCACAGCCACGGACCTGGCTGACCGTTCCCGGCGCCCCTTCGATCGTGTCGGAATGCATCGTCTGGATCGAATCGATCACGAGCAGACCCGGTGCATCCATAGAACCCAGCGTCGTGAGAATATCGCGCACGCCGGTCGCCGCTGCCAGCTTTACCGGGGCATCGGAGAGACCCAGCCTCGCCGCGCGCATGCGCACCTGACCCGATGCTTCTTCGCCGCTGACGTAAACGACCCCGCGCCCTTCCCGGGCGATCCGTGCTGCCGCCTGCAGCAGAAGGGTGGACTTTCCGATACCCGGATCCCCGCCGAGCAAGATCGCCGAACCCGGAACGAGCCCGCCACCCAGGGCGCGGTCGAATTCGGCCAGGCCGGTGGGCTGCCGCACGGGAAGAGGTCCCGGCTTGTCCAATTCGACAAACTCGACGGCCCTCCCCCCACTCGAAAGATCGTGTTTCATCGAAAAGACGGTCGCCGGGGCATCTTCCACCAGCGTATTCCATTCTGCGCAGTCGGCACATTGCCCCTGCCAGCGATGGGAGACACTGCCACAGGCCTGGCAGACATAGCGTTTCTTCGGCTTTGCCATGAGCCCAGCTAGCCAGAACATTTGATGAACGCAATTGCTTTGCGCCGTTTATCCGTGCACACGTCGGGCGATGCGGCACAAGGAACTGAGGATCGCGCTGGTATGCTACGGCGGAGTCAGCCTGGCGGTCTATATGCACGGGGTTACACGCGAATTGTGGCAGCTCGCCAGGGCTAGCCGCGATTTCCATTCGACAAGTTCATCCCCCGACGGCGTAGGCAAGGTCTATCGCGATCTACTTGAGCGGATTGCGGCAGAACAGGACCTGCATGTCCGGGTCCTGCCCGACATCATGAGCGGCGCGAGCGCGGGCGGGATCAACACCGTCTTTCTGGCGCAGGCGGTTCATTCCGGCCAGTCACTGGAGCCTTTGACCGATCTCTGGCTGGAGGTCGCCGATGTGGACGAACTGGTCGATCCAAAGGCGCGGCTCAAATGGCGCTTTTCGAAAATGTGGGCGCAGCCCTTCGCGACCTGGCTACTGAACCGCCCGGGCGGGGATCTAGCCGATGCCGTCGCACCGGAAACGCGGGCAGAGGTGGAACGCAAGGTCTCGCATCTCGTACGCGGGCGGTGGTTCGAACCGCCATTTTCCGGCATCGGCTTTTCGCGTCTGCTGGAACGGGCGTTTTCGGCAATGGCCGAAAGCAAAATAGAAAAGCCGCTCCTCCCACCGGGCCACCCGCTGGACCTGTATGTCACCACGACGGATTTTCATGGATATCTGGAACTCCTGCGGCTTCACAGCCCGCCTGTCGTCGAAGACACCGAACATCGCATGCCCATCTCTTTCAGGACGCGCACGCCGGCGGAGGGTGGGCGCGATCTGGCCAATCCGCTCGAACTGGTATTTGCAGCCCGAGCGACAGCCAGTTTTCCCGGCGCCTTCCCACCCTTGCGCGTCGAAGAGATCGATCAGCTTTCCAATCTGACCGAACGTACGTGGGCTGGGCGCGATGATTTTATCCAACGCATAATGCCCGTTCATGCTGCGCGGGATAGTATTGAAAACGTGTCGCTTATCGACGGATCGGTACTCGTCAACAAGCCGTTCGCCGGCGCCATTTCCGCTCTTCAGGGTCGTCCCGCTCAGCGCGAGGTGGATCGCCGTTTCGTATATGTCGATCCGCGCCCGGACAGGTCGAGCAATCGCACCTCGGAAAAGAACGAACCGGTTGGTTTTTTCTCGGCGATCTTCGGATCCCTTTCGACCATTCCGCGCGAACAGCCCATTCGTGACAATCTGGAACAGCTCGAAGAACAGAGCCGCGAGGCTGAAAGGCTGAGGCGGATTGTCAGCGCCTTGCGTCCAGAAGTTGATGCAGCCGTCGACAAACTGTTCGGACGCACACTGTTTCTGGATCGCCCCACTCCAGCGCGGTTGAATGCGTGGCGCCAGAAAGCCCAGCAGGCGGCGGCTGAAAGGGCCGGATATGCATTCCACGCTTATGCGCAGGCCAAGTTTGCCGGGATCGTCACCAGATTGGCCAGGCTCGCCATCGAGGCTGCGCCAAAGCTCGCTGTCGACGATACGTCTCCTATCGAAGCGGTGCTGCGGGCCGAATTGGCGCAGCGAGGTTTGGACACGCTTTCTGCGCCGGGCGGGGGCGCATCGCCCGAAGCAATCGCTTTCCTGAGAGAACATGACATCGGATTTCGTATTCGCCGCCTGCGGTTGCTCGCCCGGCGCCTGGCGCGCGACTGGGAGGCAGATCCCGACATCCCGGACGATGCACTGGAAAAGGGGCGCGATGCGGTCTTCGAGATACTTGCCCTGTATTTCGAAAAGGAAGGCGTCGCGGCGCTCGGCTCGTCATTCGAGCCCCTGGCCGAAAGTGTGTTGCAAGATCCCAGCAGCCTGCTCGACATGATCGAGGCGAAACGTCTTTTGCCAGACCTCGATGAACGGGCGGAGGAAATGCTTGCTGTTGCGCTTGAGCAGATGCCAAAGAATCTGCGGCGCCGGATGCTGCTGACCTATTTGGGATTCCCGTTCTACGACGTGGCGACCCTGCCGCTTCTGCGAAATGAAGGGCTGACCGAGTTCGACCCGGTCAAAGTGGACCGCATAAGCCCCGATGACGCGCGTAGCATTCGCGAAGGTGGGACACGGGCCACCTTGCGCGGAATCGAGTTTTACAACTTCGGGGCGTTCTTCAGCCGGGCTTATCGCGAGAACGATTACTTATGGGGACGACTGCACGGGGCCGAACGTATGATCGACCTCGTGTGCTCAACCGTAAGCAAGCCCTTTGCGGAGGATACCCGCCGCAGCTTCAAGCGGGAAGCCTTCAATGCCATTCTTGACGAAGAGCAGGATGCCGAGCGCTGTTCGAGAAAGCTGATCGAGGAAATTCGCCGCGAAGTGTCGGAGCGTTTGCCTGATTAGCAAACGGGATTACCCGCCGAAGGCACCTTTCAGCTTATCGAAGAAACCACGGCTTTCAGGGCATTCGTCACCGGTTTCCAGTTCGCGGAACTGTTCCAGCAATGCACGCTGTTCCTTGCTCAACCTGGTCGGAGTTTCCACGGCAATTTCGACAACAAGATCGCCGCGGCCCCGCCCTTGCAGAACAGGCATGCCCGCACCACGCTGTCGCAGCTGCTTGCCCGACTGGATGCCTGCGGGAATTTCGATCGTGACATCTTCGCCATCCAGATTGGGAATGTCGATCGACCCGCCCAACGAAGCAGTCGTGAAGCTAATCGGGACGCGCGTTGCAAGAGCTGTCCCTTCGCGCTGAAAAATCTCGTGCGGCTTCACATGCACGAAAATATAAAGGTCACCGGGAGGAGCTCCACGCGGCCCAGCCTCCCCCTTGCCCGAAAGCCGAATGCGAGTTCCGGTATCGACGCCCGGCGGAATTTCGACGGCAAGCGCCTGAGGAACGTCTATGCGCCCTTCCCCGCGGCAGTCGCGACAGGGCGAGGTGATGACTTCGCCGCTGCCATGACAATTGGGGCATGGTCGCTCGACCACGAAAAAACCTTGCTTGGCCCGAACTTGTCCCTGCCCGTGGCAAAGGTTGCAAGTTCGCGCTCGAGTACCTGGCGTAGCGCCGGACCCGTGGCAGGTTTCGCAATTCTGTGAAACTTCGATCTCGATCTCGGTCGATTTACCGTGAAAGGCTTCTTCGAGATCGATCTGCATATCGTACCGCAGATCCGCACCGCGCCTGGGACGTGCACGTCCTCCGCCGCCGAATGCACCACCAAAGATGGTCTCGAATATATCTCCGATGTCGCCGAAGTCGGCACCAGGTTGACCACCGCCCGGTCCGCCTTGCTGAAAAGCTGCGTGGCCATAACGATCGTAAGCGGCACGTTTTTGAGGATCCTTGAGAACCTCATAGGCGGCGCTAACGGCCTTGAACTTGCCTTCGCTTTCCCCGCATCCAGGATTGCGATCCGGATGGTGCTTCATCGCCAGTTTGCGATAGGCTGACTTGATCGTCGCCCCATCGGCATCGCGGCTCACTCCGAGGAGTTCGTAAAAATCAATTTCGGTCGCTGACATGGCTTCCCAATACTCAGTCGCCACCGGTGCATTGCGGCACCGGCGGCGACTGGTTTCTCATCGTCCGATCAGTTCTTTGCGTCTTCGTCGACTTCGGAGAATTCGGCGTCGACGACTTCTTCTTCCGAGCCGCCTTCACTACCGGCAGCCGCGCCGTCGGTCGGAGCGTCGGAAGCGGCCTTGGCTTGCTCCTGCTCGTAAATCGACTGGCCCATCTTCATCGCGCTCTGCGACAGGTCCTGAGCCTTGGCGTTGATGTCGGCTGCATCGTCGCCTTCGAGCGCCGTTTTGAGGGCGGCAACCTTCTCTTCAACTTCGCTCTTCAACGAAGCGTCGATCTTGTCGCCATGTTCTTCAAGCTGCTTTTCGGTTGCGTGAACGAGACTGTCGGCCTGATTGCGCGCTTCCGCACCTTCACGACGCTTCTTGTCCTCGTCGGCGAACTTCTCCGCGTCCTGAACCATCTTTTCGATGTCGTCGTCGGACAGACCGCCCGACGCCTGGATGCGGATCTGCTGTTCCTTGCCCGTGCCCTTGTCTTTGGCGGACACGTTCACGATGCCGTTGGCATCGATGTCGAAGGTAACTTCGATCTGCGGCACACCGCGCGGTGCGGCAGGGATACCGACCAGGTCGAACTGGCCCAGCATCTTGTTGTCCTGCGCCATTTCACGCTCGCCCTGGAAGACGCGGATGGTAACCGCATTCTGGTTGTCTTCCGCGGTCGAGTAGGTCTGCGTCTTCTTGGTCGGGATCGTCGTGTTGCGATCGATCATCTTGGTCATGATGCCGCCGAGCGTTTCGATGCCCAGCGAAAGCGGGGTCACGTCGAGCAGCAGCACATCCTTGACGTCGCCCTGAAGAACGCCGGCCTGGATGGCGGCACCCATTGCAACGACTTCATCGGGGTTCACGCCGGTGTGCGGCTTCGAGCCGAAGAATTCTTCCACCACTTCGCGAACCTTGGGCATGCGGGTCATGCCGCCGACCAGGATCACTTCGTCGATCTCGTTCTTGGACACGCCAGCATCGGCCAGCGCCTTCTTGCACGGTTCGAGCGTGCGCTTGATCAGATCGCCGACGAGCTGTTCGAGCTTCGAACGGCTGATTGTTTCGACGAGGTGCAGAGGGGTAGAGCTGCCGCCTTCCATGCGTGCGGTGATGAAGGGCAGGTTGACTTCGGTCTGTGCCGAGCTCGACAGTTCGATCTTCGCCTTTTCGGCAGCTTCCTTCAGACGCTGCAGAGCGAGCTTGTCGGTCCGGAGATCCATGTTCTCCTTCTTCTTGAACTCGTCCGCGAGATATTCGACGATCGCGCTGTCGAAGTCTTCGCCGCCCAGGAAAGTGTCGCCATTGGTCGACTTCACTTCGAAGACGCCATCGCCGATTTCGAGAACCGAAACGTCGAACGTACCGCCGCCAAGGTCATAGACGGCGATGGTCTTGCCGTCTTCCTTGTCCATACCGTAGGCAAGTGCTGCAGCCGTCGGTTCGTTGATGATGCGCAGCACTTCGAGGCCGGCAATCTGACCGGCGTCCTTGGTTGCCTGACGCTGCGCGTCGTTGAAATATGCGGGAACGGTGATGACGGCCTGCGTGACGGTTTCGCCGAGATAGCCCTCTGCCGTTTCCTTCATCTTCTGCAGGATGAAGGCGGATACCTGGCTGGGCGAATAATCTTCGCCGCCGGCTTCAACCCACGCGTCGCCGTTCTTGCCCTTGACGATGTCGTAAGGGACGAGACCCATATCCTTCTTGGTCAGCGGATCATCGAACCGGCGACCGATAAGGCGCTTGATCGCGAAAAGGGTATTGTCAGGATTGGTGACAGCCTGACGCTTGGCCGGCTGACCGATCAGGCGCTCGCCGTCCTTGGTGAAGGCGACAATCGAGGGCGTTGTGCGCGCGCCTTCCGAATTTTCGATAACCTTGGGCTTGCCGCCGTCCATAACGGCGACGCAGCTGTTGGTTGTGCCAAGGTCGATACCGATAACTTTGCTCATGGTTTCCCCATCTGTTTCAAGTCGTTGGACACCGCATCATTGGTTCCCCGATCCTGGCGAAACCGGTCGGCGGCTCTATCCGGTGGTGTATTACTCGGGCGATATAGGTGTGGTTTTTCTTGGCACAAGGGAGGGGGTCGGCTAGTTTTTCGGCCAGTACGTAGAGGGGACAAATTGATGAAACTTACACATTTAGCACCGGCCGCCCTGACTTTGACGGCGCTCACGTTGGCGGGATGTTCGAGCCCTGCCGAAGAAAGCACGGCGCCTGCAGCGGATGAAGTGGCCCTCGAAGTCAGCAATGCGCGACTAATGCTACCGGCAGTATCCGGCAACCCGGGTGCCATCTATTTCGATGTCGAGAACACCGGTGATCGCAATTACGCAATCCGTCGCGCAGATGTAAAAGGGGCCGGCAATGCGGAACTTCACGGTTCGCTCGAAGTCGATGGCCAGATGATGATGGACAGCGTCGGACAGGTGCTTGTCGAATCGGGTGGTACGCAGAGCTTTCAGCCCGGCGGCTTCCACGTGATGGTTTTCGATCTCGATCCTTCGGTGCAGGCTGGCACATCGACCGACATGACGCTCACCGTCGTTGGCGGCAAGAAGAAGACTTTCCCTGTCGAAGTCCGCGCCGCAGGTGACGAGCGCTGAGCGACGGACAGCAAGTGCCGGGCGCGAAAATCATGGGGGATGGTTTCGTGCCCGGATGTCCGATTGGGGGCGAGCGGCCCCTGACCCCAGGCGAGATAAAGCTTGCGCGAACCGTTTTCGGTCACGCAATCGATTACAGCCGAATTATGATCAGGCGGAAGAAATGGTTTCCGTTTCAACCTCGGCAGGTCACCATGGCTCCGCGCGGCCACCTGCATTTTCATCCTCGCGGGGAAACGTACTGCGATGATTTCTCGAAGGTCGACCTGCGGCGCCAAGGCCTTTTCATACACGAATTGGTTCATGTCTGGCAGGTTCAGACGAAGGGCGAATGGTTTCTGGTAACGCGTCGCATGCCGTGGGCGCGTTACGATTATTCACTCAAGCCCGGTTGGCCACTCGAACGATATGGTATCGAGCAACAGGCGGAGATCGTGAAACATGCTTTCTGGCTGCGCCGAGGCATGAAGATCGCCGGCGTCGCCGATCCCGCTGCTTACGAAATGCTGGTCCGCTTCCCCGGCGCCGAAAGCTGATCCGGCACCGGGGAACGAAGCCTGCTTACCAGTAGCGGGCGTAGCGGTCGTCATTACGGCAATCGTCGTCGACATAACGGCCATCGCCATAATAGCCGTCGCACTCGTCGTTCTTGTCCGTGGCATAACCGACCACGCCGCCGATGGCGGCGCCGGCCAGCGCGTAGGTGGTGATGTCATCGCCCAGAATGGCGCCCAGACCCGCACCGGCTGCGGCACCGAGCCCGGCGCCTTCGACGCCATAGTTCTGCGCACACGCCCCGAGGCCCAATGTGGAAACGGCCAGGGCAGGTGCAAGAAATAGCTTGGCGTTCATCGCGATTCTCCGAAATTGTTAGCGTTGGCCATTTACGGGCGGCGGCGGATGTTGTTCCTTGGCACCCGCTGCCCGCGCCGTATCCCGCACCACGATTTCGGAAGTCGTCAGTCGTAGGTAACCCCGGGCAACCCCTGCCCGCCATCGGCGATGAATGCGTCGATCCGCGCTTCGAGTGCGGGAAGCGGGACCGAGCCGAGCGACAGCACCACATCGTGGAACTTGCGAATGTCGAAGGAGGAACCGAGCTCGGTCTCGGCCTTCTCGCGCACCCGGCGGATGGTCAGTTCCCCCAGCTTGTAGGCCAGCGCCTGCCCCGGCCAGCTGATGTAGCGGTCGATTTCGGTGCCCACTTCCCGCTCGGACAGCGCAGTATGGCTCGCAAGATAGTCGACCGCCTGCTCCCGGCTCCAGCCGTAGTGATGGATACCGGTATCGATGACCAGCCGCGCGGCGCGCCACATCTCGTAGGACAGGCGGCCGAACTTCTCGTAGGGCGTGCGATAGATGCCCATCTCTTCCCCGAGATATTCCACATAGAGACCCCAGCCTTCGCCGAAACCGGAGAAATAGGTCTGGCGGCGGAAGCGCGGCGCCTCGTCCTGCTCCAACGCGACGGCACCTTGAAAGCTGTGGCCCGGGACGCATTCGTGCAGTGTCAGTGCAGGGATATTATAGAGTGGCCGGGACGCCAGATCGTAGGTGTTCATCTGGCAGGCATCGAGCCCGCCCCGTCCCGCCGTGTAGAACGGAGCAATGGCAGGATCGACTGGCCGGATGGTGAACCGGTGCCGTGGCAGGAAGCCGAAATAGTCGGCCAGCCGCCCATCGACACGCTTTGCGGCATAGGCAGATACGCCCATCAGTTCATCGGGCGTGCGCGCAACGAATTGCGGATCGGTGCGCAGAAAGTTCACGAACTCCGCCAGCGTGCCGTCGAAGTCGGCGCTCTCCTTTACCTTTTCCATCTCGGCGGTAATGCGCGCCACCTCGTCGAGACCGATGCGGTGGATTTCCTCTGCCGACAGGTCGAGCGTCGTATATTGCCGGATCTGCTGCGCGTAATAGGCCTCGCCATCGGGAAATTCGCTGGCGCCGAGGGTGGTGCGGGTCTGCGGGAGATATTCGTTGCGAAAGAAGGCGAGCCAGTCGGCATAGGTCGGCGTGATATCGTCGCGGATCGCGGCACGGCCGGCTGCCCTGAGACGTTCCTGTTCGGCTTCGGGAATGCTGCGCGGCATGTCGGCAAATGGCTTCCAGAACGGGCTGTCTTCCGGCTTTTCCACGACATAGGAGGCGATGGAGACATCGCGGCCTTCCAGCGTAACCCGCGGCACCGAGAACCCGCGCGCGAGGCCTGCTTTTGCGTTGGCGGTCTGCTCGGCGAAATATCGCGGGATGTCCTGCATCCGGCCGATGTAGTTCTCGTATTCCTCTACCGTGGTGAAACCGCGCGAGGGCGCGAGATACGACCAGAAATTGGAATCGCTGTCGAACGGCATTTCCCATTCGGCGAACTGCGCGTCGCCGATATCAGATTCCAGCAACGACCGCAGCACTAGAGCATTGGTCCTTGCCTTCTCGCTCAATGCTTCGCGATCGATCTGGTCGAGACGTGTCAGATAGGACTTGTATTGCGCGGCGCGTTGACGCTGCGCGTCGGGGGTAACCGACCACAAAGTATCGCCCTGCTCGGTGCTACCGTTCGCCGCCTCGCTCATGCCGAACTGTTCGAGCTGGTAGTCGTAATATGCATCAGCCAGCGCCGACAGTTCATCGTCGGCGCTATCCTGAGCAGCAAGCGGTGTAGCGAAGGCGGAGGCGACAAGAACCGCCGCTCCGAAAATGGCAGTCCTCATCGTCATTCCCTTGCTTTGACGGAGTTAATCGGGCTTCTTGGCCACGCCGACCATGGCTGGACGCAGCAGGCGATCCTTGATCATATACCCGGCCTGCATTTCCTGCACGATCGTGCCGGGCTCTGCATCATCGGTCGGCACTTCCATCATTGCCTGATGCTGGTTCGGGTCGAGCGGCATGCCCTTGGCGGCAATGCGAGTGATGCCATTGCTGTTGAAGACTTTCTCCAACTCACGCTGAGTGGCTTCGATGCCAGCGATGAAATTCTTCGCCTTTTCGTGTTCGCGGAGTTCTTCGGGAACGTGGTCGAGCGCCCTTGCCAGGTTATCGGCAACACTGAGAATATCGCGTGCGAAACCCGTTGCTGCATAATTGCGGGCGTCCTGAACATCCTTTTCGAGCCGGCGACGCACATTCTGCGTTTCGGCACGCGCATACAGCACGTCCTGCATCGCCGTTTCGAGATCGCCCTTCAGTTTCGCAAGCGCATCATCGATCGGAGTATCGGCGTCGTCATCTGAATCGTCGCGAAGATGTTCGGGCACACCTTCCATCTCACGTGCCAGATCTGCATCGACCGCTTTTTCGTGCGGTTCGTTCTTGTTCTCGTCGTTCACTGGAAAACCCTGTCAGCCAATTCGTTTACCCAAGGATCGGGCGGTGAAATCCACCATGGGGACGACTCGCGCGTAATTCAACCGAGTTGGACCAATGACGCCCAGCACACCGACAACCTTACCCTCCCGGTCCCGGTAGGGCGAAGCGATCACGGAAGAGCCCGAAAGCGAGAAAAGCCGGTTCTCGCTGCCGATGAATATGCGCATCGCGTCGGCTCTCCGGGCTCGTTCCAGCAAACCGGCCACCGATTGCTTGCTTTCCAAATCGTCGAGCAGCGAGCGAACCCGTTCGATATCGCCCAGTGCGGTCTCGTCGAGCAGGTTGGCCTGCCCCCGAACGATCAGGACCGGGCGATTGCTGGCATCTTCGCTCCACACCGCGAGCCCCCGCTGGACCAAATCGCGACTGGCTTCGTCGAGGGCAGATTTGCCGCTGGCAATCTCCTTTTCGACCATGCTCGCGGCCTGCGCTAAGGTCCGTCCGGAGCATCGCGCGGTGAGATAGTTGCTCGCCTGCTCAAGCGACGTGCCGAGCGCCTCGACCGGAAGGGCGATAATCCGGTTCTCGATATGACCGTCTTCGCCAACCAGAACAGCCAGCACTCGGTTCGCATCCAACGCGGTGAGGGATATCTGTGCCAGCTTGGGTTCGCGTGTCGGCACCATCACCATGCCTGCCGCGCCCGAAAGATCGGACAGCAAGGCGCTGGTTTCTTCCAATGCTCGCTCGATCGGTCCCGGCTCCGCAAGGCGCTGCTCGATTGCGGCACGTTCTTCGCGGGTCGGCTCGGCGACTTGCATCATCGCATCGACGAAAAGACGAAGGCCCGTTTCCGTCGGCATTCTACCCGCGCTGGTATGCGGTGCCGCCAACAGTCCGCGCTGCTCGAGTTCGGCCAGCACCGAACGTATCGACGCCGGCGAGAGGCTCACCCCCCCTTCCCGCGCGAGCGCCTTGGAGCCCATGGGTGTGCCGCTTTCCAGATACCCTTCGACCACGAGCCGGAAAATGTCCCGTGCGCGATCCGACAAATCTGTGAGTGGCGGTGAATTCATGTTCCCTATCTAACCACTCCCCTTGCGGCCTCAAGACCCTTGCGCCACAGGCATCCCCGAGATTCGACTGCAATGGAGAAACCTATGCGACCTTCCGGCCGTGCGCCCGACGAAATGCGCGCTATCACCATCGAAACCGGCTACACCAAGCATGCTGAGGGCAGCTGCCTGATCAGTTTCGGTGAGACGCGTGTTCTGTGCACCGCTTCGGTCGAAGATCGAATCCCACCTTGGCTTCGCGGCAAGGGCGAAGGCTGGGTCACTGGTGAGTATTCTATGCTCCCGCGCGCGACGCATACCCGCGGCCAGCGCGAAGCGGCCAAAGGCAAGCAGAGCGGCCGGACGCAGGAAATCCAGCGTTTGATCGGCCGCAGCCTGCGCTCGGTCGTGGACCTGAAGAAGCTGGGCGAGCATCAGATCACGCTGGATTGCGACGTTTTGCAGGCCGACGGCGGTACTCGCACAGCCTCTATCTCCGGCGCTTGGGTCGCCCTTCGCCTGGCAGTCGATGGCCTGATGAAATCGGGCGCTATCACGCAGGATCCGATTTCGGCGAAAATTGCCGCGATCTCCTGCGGTATCTACAAGGGCACACCTGTTCTGGACCTCGACTATCCCGAGGACAGCAGCGCTGATGCCGACGCCAATTTCGTCCTCATCGAAGGCGGTAAGATCGCCGAGGCGCAAGCGACCGCCGAAGGCGCGCCCTATGACGAGGAGGGCTTCCTGCGGCTCCTGCGCCTTGCCCAGATCGGCTGCGCGCAGATCTTCAAGGCTCAGGAAGAGGCAACGCGTAAATGACACGCCGCATCGGTTCGAGCACGCTGGTGATTGCCACGCATAATGCGGGAAAACTCAAGGAGATTTCCGCGCTGCTCGAACCGTATGGTGTCAAATGCATCTCGGCGGGCTCCCTCGGGCTGCCCGAACCTGCAGAAACCGGCACCACGTTCGTCCAGAATGCGCTTCTGAAAGCGCGGGCGGCAGCGGAGGCTTCGGGTCTGGTGGCCTTGGCAGACGATAGCGGCCTGTCGGTTGACGCACTCGACGGGCGACCCGGCGTCTATACCGCGGATTGGGCGGAACGGCAGTGGTTCGAAGGCGATCCCGGTCGTGACTGGTTCATGGCCATGGGCAAGGTGGAAGGTATGCTTCAGCAGAAAGGGGCGAATGTCGATCGTTCCAGCGCCTTTCATTGCGTGCTCGCTCTGGCGTGGCCCGATGGGGAACAGGCCATCTACGAAGGGACCGCAAAAGGCACGCTCACCTGGCCTCCGCGGGGCACTCTTGGATTCGGATACGATCCGGTTTTCGTACCCGAGGGACGCGAACAGACTTTCGCTGAACTCGATCCTTCAGACAAGCACGCCATCAGCCACCGCGCGGATGCCTTTGCGAAGCTGGTCGCCGAGCAGTTCGGCTGAATCTCAGTAGGCTTTTCGGCCCCAGACATTCCCGGCAGGCCAGTACCGGCAGACAAGCACATCGTTGCCGCGCGCCGAAACCACCGCGCATCCAACCTCTTTGGTGTCACGCCACACTATCTGAGTGTAATGGCCCACGTCGCTCCAACTGCCGGTACGTGAGATGTTTGGAAAACTGTCATGCCGGTAATGTTTTTTCTCTTCGAGAAACATGCCCACCATGGTTTCGATCGGCCAATTGCCGGCTGTTCCCATCCAAAGGTTCTCACCCGTACCGTTGCGTGTGGAACGATCGGCGTGTTGTAAAACGCCTTTTTCGGAGAGGACGCGCGCCCATTGTTCTGCTTCGCGTTCGAGATGGACATTCCATTTCAGCGGCTCGAGGCTGAGGCGGTTTCGTTCTGCATTGTGCATACCGAGAATGCGTGCCGCGACCTGGACCCTGGAACCTGATGGCGCCGTTCGCTCCCCAGGCATCGCATAGCTTGAGTCAGACGATCCGCTTGCAGCCACGGCAGTCCCCGTGGCACAAAGCACCGCTAAAGCGCCAACGATAGGCGCAGTCCATTTTCCTGACCCGTCCATGGCGGGCAGATTCCGCATCCACAGTTAAGATAAGCTGAAGATATTGGCCCGCGCATTATACATTCATTGGCCGTTCTGCCTTGCGAAATGCCCCTATTGCGATTTCAACAGTCATGTACGGCAGACCACGGATGTCACGTTGTGGGAAACGGCCCTGCTTGCAGACATGCGTCATGAGCACGGCGAAGCCTGCTCCGACGCGCCGCTGACGAGCATCTTTTTCGGTGGTGGAACCCCTTCCCTGATGCCCCCAGCGTTGGTCTCGACCCTTCTAGGCGAGGCCGAACGCCTCTGGGGTTTCGAACCCGGAATCGAAATCACGCTGGAAGCCAATCCCAGTTCGGTAGAAGCTGCCAAATTCGCCGAGCTTGCCCTTGCCGGAGTTAACCGGGTTTCGCTCGGTGTGCAGAGCCTGCGCGACGACGTACTGCGCTTCCTCGGCCGCCTTCACGGCGCGGACGAAGCGGTAAAAGCTGTCGAGGTGGCGCAAAGCCATTTCTCGCGCGTGTCGATCGATCTAATCTACGCCCGCCCGGAGCAATCGGAAAATGACTGGAGCATGGAACTGGCCGAAGCTCTCGCGCTGGGCACCGATCACATGTCGCTTTACCAGCTCACTATCGAACCGACGACCCGGTTCGCGACCGATGTCCGTCGCGGCATTTTCGACCCGCTGGACGACGACAATGCCGCAGATCTCTTCGCTCTCACGCGTAGCATGACAGACGCAGCGGGGCTACCGGCATATGAGGTCAGCAACCATGCCCGCCCCGGACAGGAAAGCAGGCACAACCTCACATACTGGCGGTATCAGGATTATATCGGCATCGGACCCGGCGCCCATGGGCGGCGTCGAAATGAGGCAACAGTTAGGCACAAGAAACCGGAAAACTATCTTTCGGCAGTCGCAGATCACTCGCACGGAATTGCCGAAGCACGCATGCTCGATCGGCGCGAACAGGCTTCCGAAGCACTCCTGATGGGCCTTCGACTTGACGAAGGGATCGACCTCGCTGCGATCGGTGGCCGGTTCGATGTTACAACCTCTAGTCTGATCGATGTCAGCAAGATGGCCCTTTATCGGGATCTCGGCCTCGTGTGGTCGAGGGAGGAAAAGATCGGCGTCACTCCGCAAGGCATGCCATTGCTGGATGCGCTGCTGGGCGAATTGGTTCAGGCAGATCTGGTGGCATCATGAGCCGGGCCGAGCTGCTGAGTCCTTGGCACGATCACCTCGCTTTGGGGCTCAGGCGTTCGCCGCATACGGTTCGGGCTTACGACAAGGCCGCATCAACCCTTCTCGCTCAGCTCAACCTCAATTCCTGGGACCAGGTGGCCGATATCACGGCTGCACAACTGCGGTCCCATCTCGCCTCGCGGCGTTCGGACGGATTATCGAATGCTTCTGCGGCGCGTGAGTTGTCCGCGCTCAAGGGGTTTATCGCTTTCGCCCGGGCACAGGCAGGCCATGAACTTTCCGACCCTCCCCGAATGCGAGGACCCAAAATCCGCAAGGGTTTGCCCCGCCCCGTCACGCCTGACGATGCGATAGGGCTTGCCGATACCGTGGAGGCTATCGCAGGCGAAGACTGGATTGGCGCGCGGGACCGTGCGGTTCTCCTCCTGCTTTATGGCGCGGGCATGCGTATCGCCGAGGCACTCTCTGTTTCAGGGGAGGCGATCCCCCTGGGTGAACGACTGACCGTCACCGGCAAGGGCGGCAAACAGCGCGTTGTGCCTATCCTGCCCGTCGTGCGGGAAGCGGTGGCTGATTACGTCGCTCAATGTCCCTGGACGCTGAGCAGAGATGAGCCCCTATTCCGGGGAGCCAAGGGCGGACCATTGACCCAAGGTGTCGTGCAGAAGGCGACTGCTCGGGCTAGAAAGGCCTTAGGGCTGCCAGACACGGCAACACCCCACGCACTGCGCCACAGCTTCGCGACCCATCTTCTTGGCGCAGGCGCCGATCTACGTAGCCTGCAGGAATTGCTCGGCCATGCCAGCCTCGGCTCCACGCAGATTTATACGAAGGTCGACGCCGCTAGCCTGCTGGATATTTATCGCAAGGCCCACCCACGCGAAGGCAGCTAGCGCTTGTGGCGCGGTTTCCACGTAACCACCCGCCACAGATATCCGATCAGCGCGAGGCCGATGAATCCGAGGATGATCCAGCCAAGTATGTGCTGCGATTCTTCCAGCCAGTCAGCGAGCCTCCGCCCGCCTTCGACCAGGAGAAGGTTCCAGATGAACGCACCCGCAAAGGTAAATGCAAGAAACCGCCAGACGCCCATGTGAGCCAAGCCTGCCGGAAGAGAAATCATGGTCCGGAAGATCGGCGTAAAGCGGAAGACGAACACCACCCATGGTCCATGCCGGCGAAAAAATCCGCGAGCCTTTTCGACATCTTCCCATTCCATGGTCAGCCAGCGCCCCCATCTCTCGACAAAGGGTTCGAGCCTCGTTTTGCCCCAATGATCTCCCAGCCAATACCAGGCGTAGTTCCCGAGAGTCGATCCGACCGTCCCGGAGATCATCAATGGCCAGAAATCCATCGTGCCGCGGGACACCGCCACCCCGCCAAGCCCCATGATGACTTCGGAAGGGATCGGCGGGAAAATGTTCTCCAGCGCCATGAGAAGGAAGATGCCGACGAGGCCGCCCTGCTCTATCGCGCGGATGATAAGTTCGTGCATGGACCGCTAACGATCAACTCTGTCGGATGGTCCTACATTGCGGCATGACGGCGTTCGATCGCATCCCATATCAGCGCGGCCGTATCGGTGCCGTTGAATCTGTCGATCGCAACGATCCCCGTTGGCGAGGTGACATTTATCTCCGTCAGCCACTTGCCTCCGATCACATCAATGCCAACGAAGACGAGCCCGCGGCGCTTGAGTTCAGGCCCCATCGCCGCGCAGATTTCCTCTTCCTGCGCAGTCAGCTCCGTCGCTTCGGCATGACCGCCTTGAGCAAGATTAGAGCGAAACTCGCCTTCGCCCGGAAAGCGGTTGATTGCGCCGGCAACTTCACCATCGACGAGCACGATGCGTTTGTCGCCTTCACTCACTTCAGGAAGGAAAGGCTGCACCATGTGCGGTTCCGGCCAGGTTTGATCGAACACCTCGGACAAGGCCGAAAGATTCGTACCGGACTCGTCGATCCGGAAGATCGCCTTGCCACCGTTGCCGTGAAGAGGCTTCACCACGACCGATCCGTGTTTTTTCTGGAATGCTCGCAGATCATCCACGTGACGTGCGACGAGCGTCGGCGGCATATATTGCGCATAGTCCAGCACGAACATCTTCTCGGGGGCGTTCACGACTTCTCGCGGGTCGTTGGCAACGAGCGTCTTTCCCTTCAGGCGATCGAGCAGCAGCGCCGCACTGATATAGCCGAGATGAAAGGGCGGATCCTGGCGCATCAGGATTACGTCGATGTCTTGCGCCAGGTCGATGCGTCGGCGCTCTCCCGCGCTGAAATGATTTCCTGCATCGCGCTGCACTGTTACCGGCGCGGCATGCGCAGTAATCCGGCCATGGGGTGTCCCATCGCTTTCGTAGGCAAGGCTGGTCACATCATAATGCCAGAGTTCGTGCCCTCGCGCCTGCGCCGACAGCATCAGGGCGAAGGAACTGTCGCCCGCAATGTTGATGTTCTCGAGCGGGTCCATCTGGACGGCGACGCGTAGCGACATTTTATTCTCCGATCATCTGGCGCCCATTCAGCGATCAGGGCTGCCAGGCATTGGCGATGTGGCGAGGGAAGCTACCGGGCGCAAGGAGGATTACGTCGATCCGGATGTCTTCACCATTCACGGCATAACGATGCGCCGCCGCTTCGACCGCTGCGGCGACGCGGGAAAGACGATATTCGTCGATCGCATGATCGAGGTCGACGCCCCGTTTTCGCCATTTCACCTCCACGAAGGCAATGATCGAGCCGCGCTTGGCGACCAGATCGATCTCGCCGACGGGCGTTCTGACCCGCTGGTCGAGGATCTGCCATCCTTTCGCCCGGAGCCAGAAGGCTGCTCGCGCTTCACCGTCACGGCCATTCTTCTCCGCCGATTGGCGCTTCATGCCGAGCGGAGTTCCATCGCGCGGGCATATAACATCTTGCGGTCCATGCCGGTTGCTTTGGCAACCTGCGCCGCGGCCTGCGAGGCTTTCATCGTCCTCAACGCATTCCGAAGCATAGCATCGGCATCTTCTTCGCTGGCAATGCTTTCCGGCGGGGGGCCGACCAACAACACGATTTCGCCTTTGGGCGGGTTGGCATCATAATATGCCAGCAGACCGGACGGCAGCCCGCGGCGCAGTTCCTCGTGAAGCTTGGTTATTTCGCGCGCCACGGCAACTTCACGATCGGGCAGTGCCGCTTCGATCGCCGCTAGAGATTTCGTCAGTCGCGGCGCGGTTTCGTAGAATACCAGTGTGGCGTCTACTGCCGCAAGCTCATCCAAGATCTCCCGCCTTGCCTTTTCCTTACTCGGCAGGAAACCGGCGAACAGGAACCGGTCGTTCGGCAATCCGGACAGGGCTAGGCCACTGATAGCGGCGCAAGCCCCGGGAAGGGCGGTCACCGGAATGCCCTCGGCCCGGCAGTCGTTGACGAGGCGATAGCCCGGATCCGATACCATCGGCGTGCCTGCATCGCTGACCAGTGCGACCGCTTTCGATCGCATGGATTCGACAAGGCGGGTTCGGTCGCGATGTTCGCTATGATCGTCATAGCGCCACATCGGTTTCGAAATACCCAGATGTTTTAGCAGTTTGCCCGTTACGCGGGTATCCTCGCACGCGACGCCGTCGCATTGTCGCAACACTTCGACCGCTCTCAGCGTAATATCGCCGAGATTGCCGATCGGGGTGGAGACGATATAGAGCCCCGGTGTAAGGGATCGGTTTTCGGGTGAAGTTGCATCGGACACCGTTCACCCATGAACCAAGAATGAGGGATGCGGCAAGATGAAGCGCTGGACTATCGACCGTCGGGCAATGGTTACCGTGGGGCTGGCAGCATTGCTGGGCGCCTGTGCGGTGATTCCAAAGGGTGCAGAACGCCCCGGCCCCGTGGCCCAGACGCCCGCACCTGAACCGACCGAAAGCCTGCCAAACGATGAAACGCGGCACCGCATCGCATTGCTCGTGCCGATGACCGGCCAGAACGGCCCGGTCGGCCAGTCGATTGCCAATGCGACCACCATGGCGCTGCTCGACACGAATGCCGACAACCTTCGCATCACGACCTATGATACAGCCAAAGGCCCGGAGGCCGCTGCCCAGCAGGCTATTGCGGAAGGCAACAAGCTGATCCTCGGCCCACTACTCGGTTCGAACATCCGGTCGGTCGTTACCTCTGCCCGCGCGGCTGACGTGCCGGTCATATCTTTTTCCAACGATATCAGCGCTGCCGGCCCCGACGTGTTCATCATGGGTCAGATCCCTGACCAGTCGATCATGCGCACCATCCAGTACGCGCGCAGCAAGGGCGCCCAGAGGTTTGCCGTTATCGCGCCCGATGGGGAATATGGCGCCCGAGCAGAAAATGCCATGCGCCAGGCCGTGTCCGCCTATGGCGGAGAAGTGGTCCGGACCGAACGGTATGCCCGCGGCAATACCTCCATCGTCAGCGCGGCCCAACGCCTCAAATCGCATGGGGGCTATGATGCGGTCCTGATCGCCGACGGCGCGCGGCTCGCGGCACAGGCGGCTGGCGTGCTCAATCCTTCGGGCGGCGCCGACAAGACCCGCCTTCTCGGCACCGAATTGTGGAGCGGAGAAAGCGCGGTCACTCGGGCCTCGGCATTGGGCGGCGCATGGTTCTCGGCCATATCGGACACGCGTTACAAACGGTTTGTGGACAGTTACGAGGCGCGCTTCGGTAGCCAACCATATCGCATCGCAACACTTGGGTACGATGCCGTTCTACTGACCTTGCGGGTTGCGCGCGACTGGCGTGTCGGGCGGGATTTCCCCGAAAACGAGTTGCTCGCGTCGGACGGTTTTCTGGGGCTCGATGGCGCATTCCGCTTCGGTCGCAACGGAATGGTCGAACGTGCTTTTGAAGTACGCGAAGTACGCAATGGGTCGGTCGTCGTGGTCGATAACGCGCCTGCCCGGTTCTAAGCAGAGCGGATAACCTGTCCGGGGCGCTTGTAGGCGGACAGATCGGCGCGATATAGCAGCAGCCATGTCCGACGATCTGTTCGAAAACACGCCCACCTCCAGCGGCGATTACGACGCTTCCTCGATTGAGGTTCTGGAAGGCCTCGAACCCGTTCGCCGCAGACCCGGCATGTACATCGGCGGGACTGACGACCGCGCGCTGCACCATCTTGTCGCCGAAGTACTCGACAATTCGATGGACGAGGCAGTAGCCGGGCATGCCACGCGGATCGAGGTGCGGCTCGACGAAGGCAATCGCGTAACCGTGTCGGACAACGGACGCGGCATGCCAGTGGGCGAACACCCCAAGTTCCCGGGCAAATCCACGCTCGAGGTCATCCTCTCCACGCTACACTCCGGGGGCAAATTCTCTGGCAAGGCCTACGCCACCAGCGGCGGCCTGCACGGCGTCGGCGTTTCTGTCGTGAACGCCCTGTCCAGCGATACGCGGGTCGAGGTCGCGCGCGACAAGCAGCTTTACGCGCAGAGCTTTTCCAAGGGACAGACCTTGGGCGCGCTGGAAGAACTCGGTCCCACCCCCAATCGGCGTGGGACGACAGTCAGCTTCGTCCCCGATGTCGAAATCTTCGGCGACCGCCAGTTCAGTCCCAAGCGCCTGTTCAAGCTCGCCCGTTCGAAGGCCTATCTCTTTGCAGGCGTCGAAATCCGCTGGAAATGCGCCGAAAGTCTGGCCAGCGAAGACGTGCCGGCAGAAGCCGTGTTCAAGTTTCCGGGCGGTCTGGCCGATCATCTTGCTGAACAGCTCGGCGGACGCGAATGCGTTACTACGCAGCCTTTCGCGGGCAATCAGGATTTCCCCGACGAGGCTGGACGTGTCGAATGGGCCATCGCATGGCCGCTCTATTCGGACGGATCGACAAGCTGGTACTGCAACACCGTGCCCACCCCCGATGGGGGAACGCATGAACAGGGGCTCCGCGCGGCGCTCACCAAGGGACTGCGTGGCTTCGGCGAACTGATAGGGGCAAAAAAGGCCAAGGACCTTACTGCCGACGACGTGATGACCGGCGCCGAGGTCATGCTCAGTGTCTTCATTCGCGACCCCCAGTTCCAGAGCCAGACCAAGGATCGGCTTACTTCGCCAGAGGCCGCGCGACTGGTGGAAAACGCCGTTCGTGATCATTACGACCATTTCCTCTCCGACAATATGGATCGGGGCAAAGCCCTGCTCGGGCAAGTCATGGAGCGAATGGACGAGCGCCTGCGTCGCAAGCAGGAGCGCGAGATCAAGCGCAAGACCGCAACCAATGCTAAGAAGCTGCGCCTACCGGGCAAGCTCACCGACTGTTCGGGCGAAGGCGACGGTGAGACCGAACTTTTCATCGTCGAAGGCGACAGCGCAGGCGGCAGCGCCAAACAGGCGCGCAATCGCAAGACTCAGGCAATCCTCCCGATCCGCGGTAAAATTCTGAACGTCGCATCCGCCACCGCCGACAAAATCCGTGCCAACAGCGAAATCGCCGATCTCTCCCTCGCCATGGGGTGCGGCACACGCAAGGATTGCGATCCCGAACACCTACGGTACGATCGCATCATCATCATGACCGATGCCGACGTCGACGGCGCACACATCGCCACGTTGCTCATGACGTTCTTTTTCCAGGAAATGCCCGATGTCGTGCGCAACGGGCACCTCTACCTTGCGCAACCTCCGCTTTATCGCCTGACAGCCGGTAAGGAGAGCCGGTATGCACGCGACGACGCGCATCGCAAAGAACTGGAAGAAACGGTTTTCAAGGGCAAGAAAGTCGAAGTCGGTCGCTTCAAGGGTCTAGGCGAGATGAATCCGGCCCAGCTGCGCGAAACGACCATGAACCCTGAAAGCCGGAGTCTGATCCGCATTACCCTGCCCGTCGAATTCGAACAGCGTGCAGTGGTGAAGGAACTCGTCGATCAGTTGATGGGGCGCAACCCAGAACACCGGTTCAATTTCATCCAGAACAATGCCGGCGAATTCGATCGCGAGATGATCGACGCGTAAATCCGCGGGTCCGGTCCGCAGGATCGATCGGCCCAAAACCCTAGCCTTTGGATTGGCCCATGTCCCATCAGACCGACCGACTATTGAGGATAATGGCGCGACTGCGCGACCCGAAGGCCGGCTGTGAGTGGGATAGGGCGCAGACCTTCTCGACGATAGCGCCTTATACCATCGAAGAGGCTTACGAGGTCGCCGACGCCATCGAACGGGCCGACATGGACCATCTGCGGGGCGAACTCGGCGATCTGCTGTTTCAAGTCGTATTCCACGCGCGAATGGCCGAGGAATTAGGCAACTTTTCTTATGAAGACGTCGCGCGTGACATCTCCGACAAGATGGAGGCACGTCATCCCCACATCTTCGGTGACGAAGGCGGGATCATGGAAGACAGCCGCTGGGAAGAGATCAAAGCGGCGGAACGCGCTGCTGCCGGATCGACCAGCGCGATGGACGGCGTGGCGCTTGCCCTGCCCGCGCTCCTCCGCTCGGACAAGCTTCAGAAGCGGGCGGCGCGTGTCGGGTTCGAATGGCCCGATATCGAGGGTCCGATCCAGAAACTTCATGAAGAACTGGACGAACTGGCGCATGCCGAAACCGAACGGGACAGGCTTATGGAAGCCGGCGACGTGCTGTTTGTAGCGGTCAACATCGTGCGGCGATACGGGGTCGATCCAGAACAGGCTCTCCGCGCATCGAACGGCAAGTTCGAACGACGGTTCAAGACGATGGAAGAACTGGCTCGAAGCGACGGCAAGGATTTCGCCGAACTCGATCTCGATACGCAGGAGCTTTACTGGCAACGTGCAAAAGCACAGATCGGTTAATCGAGCGCCTCGTACTGGCCCATTTCCTTGGGATTGAGCCGAACAGTGATGAGGCGGTTGGAACCGTCGGTTTCCGCCTCGACATCTTTGAGCACTTCGCCATGCGCATGCAGCCAGGCAATGCGGCGGCCGTCGCTAGCGGGCACCTCGAAGCTTCGGAGAGTAGCGTTGCGGGTCAACATGCTTCCGAGACGATCGAGCAAAGTATCGACACCGTCACCAGTCAACGCAGACATGGCGACAATGTCGTCGTCAGCTTCGACCTGCTCGCCCAGTTCTTCCGCGTCGTCGACGCTCAGCAGGTCCCACTTGTTCCAGACCTCCAGGATCGGGATCGACGTATCTCCTTCCCGATCGATAACGCCAAGATCGCGCAATACATCCAGGACCTGCGCTTTCTGCGCGGCCGTCGAAGGGTTCGAAATATCCCGCACATGGCAAATGACGTCGGCCGACGTCACTTCCTCCAAGGTAGCGCGGAAAGCGGCGACCAACTGTGTGGGCAGATCGGATATGAAGCCCACTGTATCCGACAGGATCGCCTTTTCGACGCCCGGCAAGGCTATTGCCCGCATTGTCGGATCGAGTGTCGCGAATAGCAGATCTTCCGCCATGACTGTGGCGCCGGTGAGGTGGTTGAACAGCGTCGATTTGCCGGCGTTTGTGTATCCGACAAGGGCAACCACTGGCCAAGGAGCCCGTTCGCGCCTTTCGCGATGCAAGCCGCGGGTCTTGCGAACCTGCTCGAGTTCTTTGCGCAAGCGGCCCATACGCTGGCGGATCATTCGCCGGTCGGCTTCGATCTGCGTTTCGCCCGGACCGCCGAGAAAACCGAAGCCACCGCGCTGGCGTTCGAGGTGAGTCCAACTACGTACTAGCCGGCTCTGCTGATAGTCCAGATGCGCCAGCTCTACCTGCAAGCGCCCTTCGGCGGTCGCAGCACGCTCCCCGAATATCTCGAGGATGAGGCCGGTTCGATCGATGACCTTGCGGGAAAGCTTGTCTTCAAGATTACGCTGCTGGATCGGGGTTAGCGCCCCGTCAACCACCACCAGTTCGGCTTCGTTCTGTTCGCAAGCAATGGCGATGTTGTCGACCTGCCCGGCCCCGAACAACAGATTGGGTCGCACCTCCCTTACAGGCAGCACGAAGCTTTCCGCGATCGTAATACCGATGGCAAGCGCAAGGCCTTCAGCCTCGGCCAGCCGGGATTGGGCATCCAGATCGTAGGCCATCCCGCGGATGTCCGGGCACACCACGAGTGCCCGCGCCCCGCGGGATACCTCACCCATCAGATCATCGTCGAAACTCAGGAGTCGTCCTCTTCCCAATCTTCCGTCAGATCGACCGCCGTAGCCGGCTGGATCGTCGACACGGCATGCTTATACGCGAGTTGAACATACCCGTCGCGTTCTAACAGCATGCAGAACAGATCGTAGGCGGCAATCCTGCCCTGCAGCATCACGCCATTGACCAGGAACATTGTCACCTGCGCTTCGGCCTGGCTGACGCGGCTAAGGAAAACATCCTGAAGCAGACGCTGCTTCGCGCCAGAACTCTGGCTGCCGAACTGTTCCGTATCAACCGGCTGTGCTGGCATGATCGTGCTGATCGCATGCTTGTAGACCAACTGGGACTGCCCATCCCGACGAAGCAGGATGGAGAAATTATCGAACCACGTGACGATGCCCTGAAGCTTGACTCCCTTGACCAGAAACATGGTCACGGGAGACTTGTTCTTTCGCAGGAGGTTCAAAAAGGCGTCCTGCAGGTTTTGCGGACGCGCCCGCTGTTCGGGCTGAGGCGGCTTGGGTCGTGGCCGCGCAGAGAGTGTTCGTTCGCCGGACATATTCTTTCCCGTTTTTTGGCGGCCCGTCTTAGAACCGCAATCTGGGCGCCCACCACGCCCGGGGTGTCCGCAAGTTCTTCGCGAACAAACCTAATGTGGTTGAATACTCATAACAACGCAACGCAATCCTAGTTTCGAATAAAATCGCGCAACTTTGCGATCCTGTTCAACTCTTACGATCGGATCCCTTGCGCTCGACCATACCAAGCAGCTTCAGTTTCCGGTGCAGAGCCGATCGCTCCATCCCGATGAAAGTCGCCGTCTTAGAGATATTGCCTGAAAATCTGCGAATCTGGACGGTAAGATATTCTCTCTCGAAGTTCTCGCGCGCCTCGCGTAACGGGGCACCCATCATTGCTCCGACACCGCCGTTAGCGCCGATTTTCCCGCCAAGTACTTCTTCGGGAAGCATATCGACCTCAATCTGCTCCAGGTTTTCTCGCGGTGTCAGGATGATCGTCCGCTCGACGACATTTCGTAATTGGCGCACATTGCCCGGCCAGTCGTATGCTTGCAGAGCCGCCATGGCTTCTTCGCTGATTGTCGGCGGGCGCAATCCCTGTTCGGTTGCATAACGCGCGAAAAACCCATCGGCCAACGACGGGATGTCGTCCCGGCGCTCGGCCAGGGATGGGACTTCCACCGGCACCACGTTCAAACGATAGAAGAGGTCTTCGCGAAACCGCTTTTCTTCCATTTCGTTTGCGAGGTCGCGCGACGTCGATGAGACGACGCGGACGTCTACACCGATTTGTCGAGTCCCCCCGACCCGCACGAAACTCTGTTCTGTCAGAACACGTAGAATGCGCGCCTGTGTGGAAAGCGGCATGTCCGCGACTTCATCCAGATAGAGCGTGCCCCCGTCGGCAGTCTCCAACAGGCCTGGGCGCACCAGTTTGCCATCTGCCTCTTCCCCGAACAGTTCCTCTTCAAACCGTTCGGGGGTGATGCGCGCGGAATTGACGATGACGAAGGCCTTGTCCGCCCGCGGGCTCCAGCTGTGGAGCAGACGCGCAGCCACTTCCTTGCCGGCCCCTGCAGGTCCGGTCACCAGAACCCGACTACCGGTGCTTGCGACGCGCTTCAGCGTGGCCCGCACAGCGTTTATGACTGCCGAATTGCCGGTGAACTCGTCGATCTGCGACTCGTTCTCGCGCAACCGCGTATTCTCGCGGCGAAGTCTTTCCGTCTCCGTTGCTCGCTCAACCAGGTAAAGCAGACGTTCCGCTTCGAATGGCTTCTCGATGAAATCGACGGCGCCGCGACTGACGGCACTGACGGCCGTGTCGATATTGCCGTGACCGGAGAAGATGATGACGGGCAAATCGGGTTCACGCACCTTGATGGCATCGAGAACCTCGAGGCCATCCATCTGGCTACCGTGCAACCAGACGTCCAGCAGCACCAGGCTGGGTCGCTTTGTGTCGACCGCTTCGAGCGCAGAAGTACTATCGGCCGCGGTGCGGCACTCGTAGCCCTCATCACTCAGGACCCCCGCGACCAGTTCGCGAATGTCGCGTTCGTCATCGACGATCAGAATGTCTAACGCCATACGGCCTTATCCTTCATCTATCCTGTGTGCTGCCCGTCGCCGTTCTTGGCGAGCGGATCGCGTGCAAATCGCATTGTTACGCGCGTGCCGCCGGTCTCGACCGAGGTGAACGTCATTTCACCGCCGTGTTCCTCGACGATCTTGTTGACGATTGCCAAGCCCAGACCGGTGCCTTTTTCGCGCGTGGTCACATAAGGTTCGAGAATGTTGACCCGGTCCTGCGGCAACCCAATTCCGTTATCCTGCACCGAGACGATTACCGAATCCTCGCCTGGCTCGACCGCGATCAGGATCTTGCCGCGGTAATCGACGTCGGACGACTGGAGTTTGGTTTCGATCGCTTCGTAAGCATTCTTGAGCGTATTGGTCAGCGCCTGGCCCAATTGGTGCCTGTCGCATTGCATACGTATCGGGCCATCATGTGGCGCTTCCAACCGGTAATCGACATCAGGGTGCGCGACTTCCTGGAGGAACAGTGACTGCCTGACCAGATCGAGCATGTCCTCAGGGCGGAAACTTGGTTTGGGTAGTCGCGCAAAGCTGGAGAATTCATCCACCATCTTCCGCAGATCACCCACCTGTCTAACGATTGTGCTGGTCAACTCATCGAACAACTCGCCATCTTGTGCGATCTGTTTGCGGTATCTGCGCTTCAATCGCTCCGTCGCGAGCTGAATGGGGGTCAGCGGGTTCTTGATTTCGTGAGCAATCCTGCGGGCAACATCGGACCATGCCGCCTGCCGTTGATCGAGAAGCTGCCGGGTAATGTCTTCAAACGTGATGACGTGCCCGTCACTTTCGCGACCGATCTTGACCGCCAGCGTAAGCAATTCGCCCCTGCGGTTATGCGATACGACGCCTCTGGTCAGGCCAGCCCTGACCATTGCGCCAATCTGCGGTGCAAGATCATCGAGCGTGCTGGGCAACTCCTGCGGGGAGGCATCGTTTTCCAGCATAGCCTGCGCCGGTGCGTTCATCAGGAGCACATTCAGGTCGGTATCGACTGAAATCACGCCCGCACTCACAGATTCAAGAACCGCTTCAATGAAACTACGCCGCTCTTCCAGCTCGGTATTTGCAGAGAGCAGCGCATCGGTCTGCTTCTCCAACTGAGCGGTCATCCGGTTGAAAGCGCGGTTCAGCAACCCGATCTCATCGGCGCCCGTCCGTCCTTCGACGCGAAGCGCGAAATTACCCGCCCCGACCTTGCGCGCGGCCGCCACCAGATCGGTAAGCGGCTCGACCTGTCGGTCGGCAAAGCGAAGCGCGAACCAGACGGCGAGGCCCACCAGAGCAAGGGACACGAAAAACAGCGCCAGATTAAAGCGCAGTTGAAGGGCCCGCGCCCGTTTCGTCAGTTCGTTATATTTTGTCGATATCGACCGGGCAGACTGCCAGCTACGAAATGTGCCGACTTCGGAGTTTCGAGCCGTATAGAGGTAAATACCCGCATCGCGATCGATCGGTGCAACCGCTTCGATCCGCTCCGGGCTTCCCCGCACAGCGACCTGCTCGCCCCTCGATAGCAAAGACAGAGATTTTTGAGCAAATTCTCTCGGATTAGTGTCTTCAGCCAGACCATACACCACGGCCGTTCGCATAGTACCGTCAGGCATCGCCTGCAGGATGGCGCTCTCGGCGACATCGCGCGGCTCAGCTTGATACTGATACAGCAAAGCGAAATTTGGATCCGTCACCTCGAATTGACCGAGATTCACCCGCATATCCATAGCCATCGAGATGGTTTCGTTGCCCAAATCGAGCTGGTTTTCCTCGTAGTAGCTGTCCGCGAGCCGGTTTGCGTTTTCCATCAGCCCGCGAGAATCGTCCGAAAACCAGAAGTCCACACCCGACTGGAACAGGAACGCGGCGAAGCCGGCGACCATCAATGTCGGAACAGCGGCAATCATCGAGAAAAAGAATACCAGCCGCACGTGAAGCCGCGCGGTACTTCCCGCCGCTCGCCTCAAAGCAATCCTGCGGCCTGCCAGAACCAGCAGTGCCATCGAAGGGATCAGCATGCCGATCAGAAGCCCGGCGACCTGCCGGGACGGCAGCAAGGCACCGTCGGGCGGTGCATTGGTGAAAGTGGCCCAAGTGCTGGCCCCGATGACCACAATAGCGATCGCGGCAGCGATTTCGATATAGGCGAATATATTCTTGCGGCGCGACGTCACAATGAATCTGCGCCACCAGCGAGGAGTCTGATTCCTTGGTACTTCTACGCCTGACGCCATCGTGGCGGGCATACAACGGGAGTGTTGCACATTTGCAAGTATAAATTCGACAAATTGTGGCCGGCTGTCGCCAGTTCGCGCGGCATCAACTCCGGCGCGCGAAATTTTCCGGTGTAATATCAAGCTCAGAGAGGCGTTTTCGCAAGGTGTTGCGATTTATGCCTAGCATGCGTGCCGCGCGTAACTGGTTTCCCTGCGTCCGCTGGAGTGTGTGCTCGAACAGCGGCTTTTCGAAAGCAGCGAGCGCCGCGTGATACACACCGCCATCCACCGGACGTGCTTCGTCGAACCATGCTTCGAGAGCCGCTTCAAGACCATGTTTGGCGCTTTCACCCCCGGGCTTTCGAACCGCTGGCAATAAATCGTCGACGGCAGAACGATCGATCACGTCCTCGCGCGCCATCAGGGCAAGGCGAAAGATCGCATTACGCAGTTCGCGCACGTTTCCCCGCCATTCGCGTGCCTCGAGGGCTTCGATCGCTCCCAGGCTCGCTTGTCGGTTAGGCAGACCCTCGCTCGCGGCCTGTCCAAGGAAATGGCGAACCAGCGCGCCGACGTCCTCCGGTCGCTCCCGCAGCGGCGGGAGATGGATGGGAACCACGTTCAGGCGATAATAGAGGTCCTCGCGAAAGCGCCCTTCGCCGATCATCGGCACCAGATCACGATTGGTCGCCGCGACGATGCGCACATCTACGCCGATTTCCTGCCGCCCTCCGACGCGGCGAATCCTGCCGGATTGCAATGCGCGCAACAGCCGCGTTTGCGCTTCGGCCGGCATGTCCCCGATTTCGTCGAGAAACAGCGTCCCGCCATTCGCCTGCTCGAACTTGCCGATCTGTTGGCTGACAGCTCCGGTGAAGGCTCCGCGCTCGTGACCGAAGAGCTCGCTTTCAAGAAGATCGTGCGGAATGGCTGCCATGTTGACCGCCACGAAGGGCCCCGTCTTGCGCGAACCGAGCTCGTGGATGGCTTCCGCCACCAGCTCCTTGCCTGTGCCACTCTCGCCGGTAATCAGGACCGTTAGATCGTTCCTCAGGACGCGGGTGATCATCCGGAACACGCCCTGCATGGCGGGACTGCGCCCGATCAGTGGCAACGCGCTTTCTTCCGGCCCCTCGACGCCCTCGACCGACGGACGGTTTGCAACCGCCTGCGCAACCGCCTGCATAAGTTCATCGAGATCGAACGGCTTGGGAAAATACTCGAACGCGTCGCTGTCGCTGGCGCGGACTGCCGTATCCAGCGTGTTCTGAGCCGACAGGACGATCACGGGCATGTCGGGGGCTGCGCGCCGGACCGCGTCGATCGACGCCAGACCATCGCCATCCTGAAGCACTACATCTGTCAGCATGACATCGAACCGACCATGGCCGAGCAGCACATCGCGCCGTTCGATGCTCTCGCAGGCGGTAACCTCGAACCCGTCTTCGCGCAGCGCCTCGGTAATGACCGTGGCGATGCTCTTGTCGTCTTCGACCAGCAGTACTGCGTGGCTCATCGGTCCCCTACCCTGCCGCTATCGGCAGATTGATGCGGAAATGCGTTTCACCCGCGCGCTCATCCCGCTCGTGCGAAATGCGCCCCCCCATGTCGCGAAGAAGCTTGCGGACCAGGGCCAGTCCAAGGCCCTGGCCATGCGGCTTGCTCGATACGAAAGGCTCGAAAACATGATCGCGCAGCGCAGGATCGATCCCTGGGCCACCGTCGGTCACGGTTATCTCGATCGGCAACCTGGTCGCCTTGCCGAAGCGTATGGTATTGAAAACGAGCCCGCTGACGAATCGCGTACGTACGCGAACTTTCGGCTCTGCCACTCCGGCACACGCGTCGCAGGCATTCGCGATCAGGTTGATCAGAACCTGCTCCAGCGCGCCCTGATCGGCAGCGACGGGTGGCAAAGAGGGGTCGAATTCTTCTTCCAGTTCGCATGCCGTGGTGCGCGCTGCCCTGACCGTAGCCATGGCATTGCGGATGGCAGCGTGGAGATTGCACGGCCCCGTGATCTCTACGGGCTTTGCACCCAATTGCTGCATGCGGTCGACGAGCTGCGCAATGCGGTCAACTTCTGTAGAAATCATTTGCGCCAGCGGCTTGTCCTTGCCCGCAACCCGCCGCGCCAGCAATTGGCTTGCGCCGCGGATCGCGGAAAGCGGGTTCTTGATTTCATGGGCCAGCACTGCCGGGGCACGCAATTCTACGCGTTCGGTTTCGTCTTCGTCGTTTTCCGGCTGTCCGGCATCGGACAGGGTAAGGACCCGCCATCCGTTCTCACCAGGCATTGGCGAACTGCTGATATTCACCCGGCGATCGCCGATCGCAGTGGCGATGGTCGCACCGCGCGCCACGATCTGCGCATCGTTGGACTGTAACCGATCGCTCAGGCGTTGATCGGAAATTCCCACTACGTCCCAGAAGCGTTTCTCGGACAATTTGCGAGCACTGCGACCGAGCATTTCTTCGGCAGCATGGTTGGCTTCGACGATCTTGTCGTCTTCATCGAGTAACAGCACTGCAAAGATTAGCGACGCTAGCTGGTCGCGCGCGTCGGGCGCACCAGCGGGAGTGCTCACGCGGCCCTTCGCTGCAGCATGGGTTCGTAGAACCGTTCGATCTCCTCGAGAACCTTCATGGGGTCGTCGATGAAGTTGACGAAATTCCTGAACTCGGCGGAACCGTGCAGGCCTTTGGTGTACCAGCCAACATGCTTGCGGGCGATCTTGGTGCCGACATCTTCGCCGTAATGGTCCAGCATCATACGATAATGTTCGATCAGCGTTTCGAACTGTTCGTCCACACTCGGGCTTTCCAGCACTTCGCCGGTGCGCCACCAATGCATTACCTGACCCAGCAGCCAGGGTTTCCCATAAGCGCCGCGACCGATCATGATACCGTCCGCACCGGATTGATCGAGCGCCTTGGCTGCATCCTCGATGGTGCAGATGTCGCCATTGGCAATTACTGGAATTGAAACCTCATCCTTGACCTTGCGAATGAACGCCCAGTCTGCGCTGCCCTTGTACATCTGATTACGCGTGCGGCCGTGCACGGTTATCATCTTGACGCCGAGATCCTCGGCAATGCGCGCGAGTTCCGGGGCATTGAGATCAGCATGATCCCAACCCATGCGCATCTTTACCGTAACGGGGACGTCCACCGCCTTGACCGTCGCTTCCATAAGCTTCGTCGCCAGCGCCACTTCACGCATCAGGGCGGAGCCCGCCAGCTGTCCGACGACCTTTCGCACCGGGCAACCGAAGTTGATGTCGATTATCGCAGCGCCATTGTCCTGCTGAAGCTTGGCTGCCTCTGACATGCTGACAGGATCGCACCCGACAAGCTGCATCGAAACAGGTTCTTCGGTCGCGTCCCAGGCAGCCTTCTGAACGCTTTGCCGTGTTTCGCGGATCGCCGCTTCGCTTGCGATCATTTCGGTCACGTTGAGACCTGAACCATAACGGCGCACCAACTTGCGGAACGGCAAGTCGGTGACGCCCGTCATAGGCGCAAGCACGACCGGCGTGTCGATCGACACGTCGCCGACAAAAATGGGCTTCGGCGGAGCCGGAGGAAGAGGGGTCATCGTCATGCCGGAAATCATTGCCTAAATATTGGGCAGGCACATAGTGCGTTGCAGCTAAAACGGCAAGCCGCTAGCGCGCTGCTACCTATGGACGACGCCCCCACCCTCCCCTCGTTCGCCGCGATAGTCGTTGCCGCCGGGAAGGGGCTTCGCGCCGGTCAACCGCTTCCCAAACAGTTCGCGATGTGGCGCGGCAAACCGGTTTTGCGCCATTCTGTCGAAACGCTGCTCGATGCAGGGGCTCGTCCGCTCGTAATCGCTGTCCCGCCGGATGGCGAACAGGCGGTGCTGGACGCGTTGGCGGGATTGGACGGGTTTGCACTGGTAACGGGCGGCACGACGCGTCAGCAATCCGTGAAGAAGGCTCTCGCCGCCGTCGAAAGCGCCGAACGTATCCTGATCCACGATGCAGCCCGGCCGGATCTGCCCCTCCCGGTGATCGAACGCCTGCTCGCCGCGCTGGAGCATCACCCAGGTGCAATACCCGTCCTGCCGGTGATCGACAGCCTCTCAGTCGAGAACGACGGCGTGATGAGCGGCACCGCCCCACGTGAACAGCTTCGGCGCGTACAGACCCCGCAGGCATTTCGCTTTGATGCAATTTTCCGTGCACATCAGGCCTGGCAGGACGAAGCCAGTGCCGGTGATGACGCGCAGGTCCTGCGTGCGAATGGTGGCATCGTGGCTCATGTTCAGGGCGATGAACGTCTCGCTAAATTGACCTTCGCGGAGGATTTCATGGTTCAACAGCCGAGCATTCGGATCGGCATGGGCTTTGACGTCCACCGCCTCGTCGAAGGTGAGGAACTCTGGCTCGGCGGTATCCGCCTCGATCATTCCAAAGGGCTTTCCGGCCATAGTGATGCCGATGTCGCCCTGCATGCCATCGTTGATGCACTGCTCGGAGCAGTGGCGAATGGCGATATCGGCAGCCATTTCCCTCCCAGCGATCCCCGGTGGAAAGGCGCCAGCAGTGACCGGTTTTTAGAACACGCGGCCAGGCTTGTTCGGGAAGCCGGTTATGGTGTCGGCAACGTCGATCTGACGATTATCTGCGAAGCACCGAAGATAGGCCCGCATCGCGACGCCATGCGAACACGAATTGCCGATCTGCTTGGCGTTGACATCGCGCTCGTATCGGTAAAGGCCACGACGACGGAACGTCTCGGTCTTACGGGTCGCGGCGAAGGAATAGCCGCGCAGGCAATAGCGACAGTCATCAAGGAATAAGAACATGCAGAGTGCGACCGGCAGAAAAATGATCACCGCGGCCGTAGCCAGCCTAGCATTACTACAGGCTCAGGCTGCCTCGGCTCAGGAATGCATTGCTCCGCAGGATCTGACCGACGCTGCCATCTACGCCGTGCCGGTCATTGCGAATGGCTTTCGTGCATCATGTTCAGCCCAGCTTTCACCCAATGGGTTCTTCGCTACCCAGGGGCAGGCTTTCGTCGCCCCTTATGAAGCCATGCAGGCAGAGCGCTGGCCGGGTGCCATGCGCGCCGTCATGGTTTTTGCCACCAGCGGCAAGGAGCAGGTAGACGATGCCGGCATGCGTGAAATGGTGCAGGATCTGCCGCCGGAAGCGCTGCGTCCCTTCGTCGATGCGATCCTGGCACAGAAGTTGGGCGAATCCATCAAGCCGGCTGACTGCGGCAAGATCGAACGGGCAATGGAACTGCTTTCGCCCCTTCCGCCGGAAAATCTCGGCGGACTGCTGACGTTTGTGATGGATGTCACCGGTAACAGGCAGCCGGCAGTATGCGACGTGGACGGGTAATGTCTTCGGCGCTCCTCCCCGAAGAAATCGAAAGCCTGGCGCGCAGGGTTGTCGAAGAAAACAGGGCTGCCAACCGTAAAGTCGTGCTGGCGGAAAGCTGCACCGGTGGGCTGGTCGCAGCCGCACTTACTGAAATACCGGGATCGTCAGCCGTGCTGGATCGCGGTTTCGTCACCTATTCGAACGAAGCCAAGCAGGAAAGCCTAGGCGTCCCGCTTGAAATAATCGAAACGTTCGGCGCGGTTTCGATCGCATGCGCATGGGCCATGGCAAAAGGCGCTCTCGAACGCTCTCACGCGGATATCGCTGTCGCCATCAGCGGAGTTGCCGGGCCGGATGGAGGTACCGACCTCAAGCCGGTAGGCACGGTCGTGTTCGCGCGAGTCGTACGCGGCACGGAAAGCGAGCCCGAGGGCGAACTTAAACTTTTCGAACCGATCTCACGCGCCAGCATCCGCCGCGAAGCAACACTCTGCGCACTGGACCTGCTGCTTCCTTAAAGGTTGGCAGCCGCGTTCTCGCGTCCGTAGAGTTCATCCGCCCGGTCTTCGAAAGCCTGCACCATCTTGCGGAACGCACGGTCGAAATACTGACCGGCCAGTGCTTCGAACACGGCATTTCGGAATGTGAAATCAACGCAGAAGTCTATCTCGCACCCGCCGTCTTCGGTCGGGCTGAACGTCCAGTTGTTATCCAGATCCTTCAACGGACCGTCGACGTAAATCACTTCGATGTGATCAGGGCGCTGCTTCAGCACGCGCGAGGTGAACTTTTCGCGAATCGCCTTGAAGCCGACGAGCATGTCCGCAACCATTTCCGTTTCGCTGTCGCTGCGTACCCGCGTCGCGACTACCCACGGAAGGAACTTCCCATAGTTGCCGACGTCGGCAACCAGATCGAACATCTGCTCCTGGCTATACGGCAGTCGCCGCTTTTCGCGAATGCCGGGCATCACGCACTCTGCTTGGCCAGCTTCGCTTCGCGCGCCGCGCGCATCTGGGCGAAGTCGTCACCGGCATGATAGCTCGACCGCGTGAGCGGGCTCGATGCCACCTGCAAAAAGCCCTTGGCCCGTGCGATCGAGCCATAAGCGGCGAATTGCTTCGGCGTAACGAATTCCTCGACCTTGGCATGCTTGGGCGTGGGCTGGAGATACTGGCCCATGGTAATGAAATCGATATCGGCGCTGCGCATGTCGTCCATCACCTGATGCACCTCGAGACGCGCTTCGCCGAGGCCGAGCATAATACCTGATTTGGTGAAGATCAGCGGATTATGCGCTTTCACCTCTTCGAGCAAACGAAGGGAAGCATAGTATCGCGCTCCTGGCCGGATCGTCGGATAAAGGCGCGGCACCGTTTCCAGATTGTGGTTGAAGACGTCTGGCCCGGCCTCGCAGATTTCCTCGATCGACTGCTTCATGCGCCCTTTGAAATCGGGGGTCAGGATTTCGATCGTGGTATTCGGCGTCTCACGACGCAGCGCGTTGATCACCTTGACGAACTGGCCCGCGCCTCTGTCCGGCAGATCGTCGCGATCCACGCTGGTGATCACGATATGCTCGAGCCCCATCGCGGCCGCCGCAGTTGCGGTATGTTCCGGTTCGAGCGGGTCGACCGGCATCGGCATGCCGGTCTTGATGTTGCAGAACCGGCAGGCGCGCGTGCAGGTGTCGCCCAGGATCATCACCGTCGCGTGCTTCTTGGTCCAGCATTCGCCGATATTCGGGCAAGCCGCTTCTTCGCAAACCGTATGCAAGTTGAGCTCTCGCATCAGCTTGCGCGTTTCCTGATACCCCTTGCTGACAGGAGCCTTCACCCGAATCCAATCGGGCTTGCGCTGCATTTTGGGGCGTTCGCCATCGGGCTGGGGTGCGGAAGAAAGATCGTTCATATCGGCGCCCATCTAGGCTCCCTCCCCCTCTCCCGCAACCCGCATAGCTATGCGCGAGGCCTCTTGCATCGCTCACGAATTCGGGGCAGCGGAGCGATATGAAGACTTTCGACGAAATGATCGACGGCTACGGCCGCTTCCGCAGCGGCGACTGGAAGCGTCAGCACGAGCGGTGGGAACAGCTCAAGGAAGGCCAGTCACCCCAGGTCATGGTGATTGCCTGTTCGGATAGCCGGGTCGATCCGGCGCAGATATTCGATGTCGATCCGGGCGAGATTTTCGTGGTGCGCAATGTCGCCGCTCTGGTGCCGCCGTTCGAAACGACGCCCGGCCAGCACGGTGTTTCTGCCGCGCTCGAATTTGCCGTCCAGTTCCTCAAGGTCCGCGAAGTCGTCGTGATGGGTCACGGCATGTGCGGCGGCTGTCAGGCGGCGCTGACACAGAATCTGCATGGCAACCGCCTTGGCGAAGGCGGCTTCGTGGCCCACTGGATCGACATGCTGGACGACGTGCGTGAACCGATCGCGGCGGAAAAGGGTACCGTCGGACGCGACGCCGAGCGCGCGATGGAAATGGCTGCAGTCAAGGTGAGCCTTGCCAATCTGCGGACCTTCCCTTGCGTGCAGGAAAAGGAAGCGGACGGCAGCCTCAGACTGCGCGGAGCCTATTTCGCAATTTCCGATGGCGTGCTGCATCTGCTCGACGAGAAACGCGGGGAATTTCTCCCCGCCTCCTGACTTGCGCCCGGCACCGGTGGCGGCCATGTGTGCGCCATGTCAGATTCCGGCCTCAAGAATATCGCCCTGCTCATCGACGCGGACAACACCAGCCCCAAGGGTATCGATCCCGTCCTTACCGTCATGGCGGAACTCGGGCAGGTCAATATCAAGCGAGCCTATGGCAATTTTGCCAAGAACAACCTCGCCAACTGGGACAAGATTACCCACAAATACGGCATTCGCCCGCAGCAGCAGTTCGATCTGACAGCAGGCAAGAACGCTACCGACATGGCCATGACGATCGATGCGATCGACCTTCTCTATCAGGGCAAGGTCGATGGCTTCGGCATCATGAGCTCGGACAGCGACTTTACCCCGCTGGTCACCCGGCTCAGGCAGGACGGCTTGATCGTCTACGGTTTCGGCAGCACCAGCAAGACGCCCGCCGCATTCAAGAGCGCGTGCACTCGATTCATCGACATCGATGCTTTGATCAAAAGCGCCTCGGACGAACCGGATGCGCCCAAGTCGGAGGCCGCTCCGGGCAAATCGGGGATCGACGATGAACTCGTCGAGCTTCTCGGGACGGCATGGAAAGCCGCGAAACGCGACGAGAACGGCTTCGCGTCGCTTAGCGAGGTCGGCAATATCGCCGGCAACCGATCAAGCTTCGATGTTCGCAACTATGGATTCAAGCGGCTATCGGACCTGTTCCAGTCCATCGACCAGTTCCAGGTCGAACGGCGCGAGAACAATCATCTCTATGTGAAACGGCTCCGCTGACGAAAAAGGGCGCGAACCGGAGTTCGCGCCCTCTCTTAACCTGCTGGATTGGAGTGTTACGCTCCGCCGCTTGCCTTCTGGCTTGCATAGGCGGCCCAAAGATCGGCGATCGGCTTGCGCGTTCCACTGACCGACTTGAAGGTCGTTTCGGCCTCGGCAAACTTGCCCTGGTCGAACTGCGCGATGCCGAGGCGGGTCGAAACCATGCCCTTGTCAGCGCTCGGCATGGACAGAGCCTTGGTATACATCGCTTCCGCATCGGCCGGGCGTTTCAGGCCCAGCATGGTGTCGCCAGCAGCCATGACCGTCGAAAGCGTGGCACCGGACTTGTTCGCATCCGCGATCAGCTTGTCCGCATCGGCGCGGTCGGCCTCTGCACGGCTAGCGGCCTGCTCGCGCGTGTCGGTGATGTACGGGTCGGTCTTGTCGAGCGAGCCCTTGGCATAGCCTTCATCAATCACGGCAACCACTTCGGCGGGGAGACGACGATAGTCTGCCGCATCGACATATTCGCGGTACACATTGCCATCACGCAGGGCCCCCGCACGCTGACCGAGGCGCAGCAGATCGAGCGTTTCCGGCTGCTGGTAGCCACCAGTGTTCAGCTGGATCGCCACCGCATCGCCCCAGCTTTCGCTGCTCGGATACTGGCTGACATACCAGGTCGAATACTTGTTGGCCTCTTCCTTGAGGTTGTTGTTGTAAGCCTGTGCAAGCCCGCGCTTCAGCCACGCTTCATCGACCGGCTCACCAGCAGCAACCTTGCTTTCAATGATCTGGCTCAGATAGTTCAGACCCTGCTGGGCCTGATCTTCGGCAAAGTAGCTTTCCGCCACGAAGATCAACGGATCACGTTCCGTATAACCTGCTTCGGCTGCCGCCTCGAAATAGGGGCGCGCCTTGGCGTAATCATTCGCCGCATAGGCGAGCTGGCCGGCCACGAAGTTGTACTGGCCAAGGTTTTCAGCCGGAACGTTGCCGCTCTGCAGCATCATTTCCATGCCCTGCAGCGCGGTTGGCTGATCTTCCGCCTTCACGGCCGTCGCATAGATGAAGCTACCTGCGGCAAAACGATCGTCATTGTTTTCAGCCGCCGCTACCAGGCCCGGGACAGCCGCCTTGATCGATGCGTAGTCGACCGGTTCGGCCGATGCCATCGTTTCAAGCGGCTTGTACGCTTCGATGAATGCCTTCGAATATTTCGGCTGGCTCTTCTTTTCCTTCTGGGCAAACGCCGGCGCTTCGAATGCGCTGGCTGCGACCATGCCGCCTGCGGCGATCGAAACTGCCAGAGCCAGGGTCGAGGCCGCGTTGTTCTTGCGGGCAAGACGAGTGAAAATCATATGATAAACTCCCAAGAGTGGATAGGGGGCTGAGCGCCTCTGCGCCTGTTCAGATTTGGCTTGGCGGCACATGCCGCGTGTGGGCTCTCATTGCAAATTCTTCTACGGAAAGTGGGCTGAATGGGTATTGAATGCCTGTCTGGCTCACCGTTCATGGTTACCATCCTCGCTTGCAATACCCATATGTGGAAAAAGCGCTCGAAACCGGGCTTTGGTTCCCGGCGCGAGTGGCGCTCCCCAACCCTTTCCCCTAGGCTCTGCACACCTAGAACATAAAGCCTTTGGCAGTACGGAAATACGTTTTGTCCGACGATATTGAAATTCTGGATACCCCCGCCCCCGGCGGTGAAGAATACGCCCGCATCGACATCGTCGATGAAATGAAGACCAGCTATCTCGATTACGCGATGAGCGTGATCGTCAGCCGCGCCCTGCCAGATGTGCGCGACGGTCTGAAACCTGTTCACCGGCGCATCCTTTTCGCCAGCAACGAGGGCGGCTTCGTTGCAGGCCGCCCCTACCGCAAGAGCGCCAAGATCGTCGGCGACGTCATGGGTAACTATCACCCTCACGGCGATGCGGCGATTTACGATGCCCTCGCCCGGATGACTCAGGACTGGTCGCTACGCGTGCCGCTGATCGATGGTCAGGGTAACTTCGGCTCGATGGACCCGGATCCGCCGGCATCCATGCGTTACACCGAAGCGCGGCTTGCACGTGTCGCCAATGCCCTGCTCGACGATCTCGACAAGGATACGGTCGACTTCACCGACAACTACGACGGGTCGCGCCGCGAACCGACCGTGCTTCCGGCCCGTTTCCCCAACCTGCTGGTCAACGGCGCAGGCGGTATCGCGGTCGGCATGGCGACCAACATTCCGCCGCACAACCTTGGCGAAGTGATCGACGGCTGCTTCGCGTTCATGGACAACCCGGCGATCACGTCGGAAGAACTGTTCGAAATCATTCCCGGTCCGGATTTCCCGACCGCACCGCTCATCCTCGGCAAATCCGGGGCACGCGCGGCCTATACGGTGGGTCGCGGCTCGATTCTCATGCGCGCGCGCCACGAGGTCGAGACGAAGGGCAATCGCCAGTCGATCGTTCTGTCTTCCATTCCCTATCAGGTCGGCAAGAGCGGGCTGGTCGAAAAGATCGCGGAAGCCGCAAAAGAAAAACGGATCGAAGGCGTCTCCGACATCCGCGATGAATCATCGCGTGAAGGTGTGCGCGTCGTCGTCGATCTCAAGCGGGATGCCTCGCCGGAAGTCGTGCTCAACCAGATCTGGCGCTATACGCCGGCACAGGCCAGCTTCCCGGCCAACATGCTGGCGATCCGCGGCGGCCGTCCCGAAGTGCTCACCCTGCGTGACTTTATCCAGGCCTTCATCGGATTCCGCGAAGAAGTCATCACGCGCCGGACCAAGTTCGAACTGAACAAGGCTCGCGAGCGCGCTCATATCTTGCTCGGCCTCGTGGTCGCCGTCTCGAACCTCGACGAAGTCGTGGCGATGATCCGGGGCTCGTCCAATCCTGCTGCCGCGCGCGCAAAACTGCTCGCCAAGGAATGGGCGATTGGCGACATTGCGCAATATATCGCGCTGGTCGAAGCGATCGAACCGACCGACGAACAGACGGGCGGCACTTACCGCCTGTCCGAACGTCAGGTGAAGGCGATTCTCGAACTCCGCCTGCACCGCCTCACGGCTCTCGGGCGCGACGAAATCGGTGACGAGCTTAAAGAACTCAGCCTCGCGATCGAGGAATATCTCTCGATCCTGGCAGATCGCGTGAAGCTCTATCGCGTCATGCGCGAAGAGCTTGAGGAAATCCGCAATACCTATGCCACGCCGCGCATCAGCGAAATCGCGCCGGCCTGGGATGGTATCGAAGACGAAGACCTCATCGAACGCGAAGAAATGGTCGTTACGGTCACCCATGGCGGCTATATCAAGCGCACCCCGCTCGATGCCTTCCGCGCCCAGGCACGCGGCGGCAAGGGCCGCAGCGGCATGGCGACGAAGGATGAAGATGCAGTCGTCGAAATGTTCGTCACCTCGACGCATAATCCGGTGCTGTTCTTCACCAATACCGGCCGCGTCTATCGCATGAAGGTCTGGAAGCTGCCCGAAGGTGGCCCGCAGACCAAGGGACGCCCGATGGTCAACCTCCTTCCGCTGGGCGATGATGAGCGTGTTACCAACGTCCTGCCTCTGCCAGAGGATGAAGGCGAATGGTCCAAGCTCAACATCGTGTTCGCTACGGAACAGGGCATGGTCCGCCGCAATTCCATGGATGCCTTCACTAACGTGCCGAGCAACGGCAAATACGCGATGGGCTTTGTCGAAGGCAGTGGCGACCGTCTGATCGGCGTGCGCCTCCTCAGCGAAGGGCAGGAAATCTTCCTCGCTTCGGATAGCGGCAAGGCAATCCGTTTCGCTGCCAGCGATGCCCGCGAAACGAAGAGCCGCACCGGTATCGGCGTTCGCGGCATGAAGCTTCGGGACGATCAGAAGGTCGTGTCCATGGCCGTTCTTGACGCTGGGGAGCGCGATACGGAAGTGCGCGACCAGTATCTTCGGGCCGCCGAATGGAAAAATAACGATAACGAACCGACGCTCGGTGCCGGAAAAGTCGCCGAACTGGCCGAAGCGGAAGAGTTCATTCTTACGCTCACAGCCAATGGGTATGGCAAGATCTCGTCGGCATACGAATATCGGACCACTGGCCGCGGCGGTCAGGGCCTGACCAATATCGGCGAACCGTCCAGCAATCCGAACCGCAACGGCCATGTCGTCGCCAGCTTCCCTGTACGGCACGGCATGCAACTCATGCTGGTCACCGATCAGGCCAAGCTTATCCGTATGCCGCTGCAGTTCCGTCATCTGATTGATGGCGGCTTCGACAGCCACACCGGCTTCTCGATCTCCGGTCGCGGATCGTCGGGCGTGCGCATCTTCAATGTCGCCAAGGGCGAACAGATCGTCAAAGCGGCAAGGATCGACGAAACCGAAGAACCCGAAAACTCCGCAGAAGAAGCTGTGGCTGACGAGATTGCCGATCGCGGTGGGCTCGATCGCACAACGCCGCACACCACCTTCCACTCGGACGATAATATCGAAGGCGAGCCCGACAGCGACTGACGCTTCGCGCTCGGATTGATTTTCCTACATGAACCGGAGGGGCTAAGGCTCCTTCGGTTCTTTGACATCGTCGCCAGCCCAAACCGATCGCGCCGAAGCCCGTTCTCTCGGCTTTCAAAGATATTTGAAAGGTGACACGTCAGCGCGTCGCCACGCCCGTGCTCGATATAATATAACTTTGATATCGTTGGGCTTTTCTTGCGGCCAGCCCCTCTCCAGAGAGGACGCGCAGTTTTGAAAACACCGCTGGTTTGCGTCAACCTCGCTGCGTGAAACTCTTGCCCCGCAACGTCTGGACAACCCCGGTCGCAATCAGGAACTGCCCGCCGAAATAAAGCGGCCAGATCAGCCAGCTCGTTATCGATTCGGGCAAGACCCCGGCTTCGCGGGAAAAAATAAACAGGTCGCTCACCACGAATAGCACGGCACCCAGGCCGACCCGGTAACGCGGAAACCGGCTCAGCCATGCTGTCGCCGCCATCGCGCCGACAACGCCAGAATACGCCGCCGCAAGCATCCAGTTATCCAGCGGGAACGTCATCAGCGCTGTGATCAGCGGCGTCAGAATCAGCAGGGCAAGTGCCGTCATAAGCTGGCTCGAACTGGTCCTCTCTCGGCGATTCCGAAGGTAAAGCGCTATGGCTATCAAGTGCCCAACGGCAAACAGACTGCCGCCAACCACATAGCTGATCTCCAGGGCGACATCGCCCAGTGCCCCGAACAGCATGACTGCGGCGATCAGCAGGCCATCGGTCCCTCGTCCTCGAAAAGCGGCATAGATCGCAAGGAAGGCGACGCCTGCCCCTTTCCACAGCATCAGCCAGACTCCGCCGATGGGATCGTCGGCTACGAAGAAGTAGCTGACGCCTGCAATCAGGCTGGCGAGTAGCCATGGGCGATGTTCGGAAAGGGCGCGGCGCGACATTCGGCGACGCTAGGCCTTGCCGGAAGCCACTGGCAAGCATTAGGGCGCGCTCGATGACCCATGATATCCACATAATCGGCGGCGGCCTCGCCGGAAGCGAAGCCGCCTGGCAACTTGCCAGACGCGGCTTCAAGGTGCGCTTGTCGGAAATGCGCGGCAGCGGCGAAATGACGCCGGCCCATCAGACCGACGGCCTGGCCGAACTCGTCTGCTCGAACAGCTTCCGCTCGGATGACGACACGAAGAATGCGGTCGGGCTGCTCCATCATGAAATGCGCCGCCTCGACAGCCTGATCATGCGCGCAGGCGAAGTCGCGCGCGTGCCCGCCGGTTCAGCAATGGCAGTCGATCGCGACGTGTTTTCCGCCGAAGTTCAGCGTACCCTCGCCGAACATCGCAATGTCACCGTCATTCGCGAACGGGTCGATGCCCTTCCCACCTCCGGTGCGACCATCATCGCTACCGGGCCATTGACGGCCCAGTCGCTGGCCGAAAGCATCGTGGGGGCAACCGGGCAGGACCGCCTCGCTTTCTTCGATGCGATTGCACCTATCGTCCATCACGACAGCATCGACATGTCCAAATGCTGGATACAGAGCCGGTGGAACAAACGCACCGAAGCATCGAACGAAGATGGCGATTATATCAATTGCCCGATGACGAAGGAGCAATATCTCGCCTTCCACCAGGGCTTGATGGACGGCGAAAAGACCGAATTCCGCGAATGGGAAGCCGACACCCCTTATTTCGACGGCTGTATGCCGATCGAGGTCATGGCTGCGCGCGGCGTCGAAACGCTTCGCTATGGTCCGATGAAGGGGGTCGGGCTCGATAATCCCTTCGATACGTCGGAAGAGTTTCCGCAGGGCCGCTGGCCGTATGCGGTCGTCCAGCTCCGTCAGGATAACAAGCTCGGTACCTTGTGGAACATGGTCGGTTTCCAGACCAAGCTCAAATATGGTGCGCAGATCGAACTCTTCCGGACGATACCCGGGCTCGAGAATGCGGAATTCGCCCGCCTCGGCGGACTGCACCGCAATACCTTCATCAACTCGCCCCTCGTTCTCGACCGCCAGCTTCGTTTGAAGGGCGGCGATCACATCCGGTTCGCAGGACAGATTACCGGCTGCGAGGGATATGTCGAAAGTTCGGCAGTGGGTTTATTGGCCGGGCTCATGACGGCCGCTCAGCTTGCCGGGCGCGAATGGGCGCCGCCGCCGCGTACTACCGCTTTCGGCGCGCTTCTGTCGCACATCACCGGCGATGCCGAAGCGTCCACCTTTCAGCCCATGAACGTCAATTTCGGGCTATTCCCGCCCCTGCACGATGTCGGAAAGAAGGTGCGGAAAGAGGCCTATACCAATCGCGCGAAGGCCGATTTCGGAGAATGGCTCGCAGGCATGGAAGCGGTTCCCGCCTAGCAGGCGCAGCGCGGTTTCTTCTTCGGTTTGGGTGCCGTGGTCGCGAACTCGGCGGGGGTCAGCTCGTTGTCGCCATTCGCATCTGCAGATTCGAATTTTTCCACCGTGGCAACCGCCCATTCTTCGAAATCGAGCAGATTGTTGCCGTCCTTGTCGAGCTTGCGAAACGCCTCCGTTCGACTGGACAGCATTTCCGTACGCGTGATGCGCCAGTCGCGATTACGGTCATAACGGAAGAAGCGGCGCTGCTCCTTGGTAAGCTCGGTCGCCTCGGGTGGCGCGGGTCCCACCATGTCGCCCGGGTCGGAAGCCGGAATTTCCGGAAGGTTGGCCGAGGCTTCTGCAGGCTGCGGTGGCGGCGCTCCGCGTTCCACTTCCGCCCTGCCCTGCCACCAGAACAGCCCCAATCCAGTGAGCGCGAGTGCGATCAAGGCCCCCAACACGATCCGGTTCATTCAATGCCCCCCTTGAACCCTGCGCGAGCCTAGCGTCCAATCAGGCTCAACCGCAAGGCAATCAAGGGGCTGGCGCGATCACCCAGCATGGGTCGTCCACGGAAATGAAGGGACCGCCGGGCCAGTCCGGCAATGACAGCGAGCGGCCGCATGTCGCGCGAAAGCCGCAGCCCATTCGTACCCTCTGCGGCACCCAGTTTCACCGCTCTCGACAGTTCAGCTTCGTCGCGGGCATTGATGGCCAGGTCAGCCAGGGCCCACAGCGTTCCGGCGCGGCGCACGTCGCGCTCATTGTCCATCGTTCCGACCAGATTCGCCAAGCCCAGCGACAGGCTTACTCTACCGGCTACGAACTCCAGGATCGCCGTTTCTGCCAGCGGTCGCGGCGATAGCAATGCTTCCCACCCATCGATCAAATCGACCAAAGCGGCTTCGTTCCGGTTCCAGTTTGTCCCGATCAGGTCGAGCAAATGGTCGCCCCGCGGCCGATCATGGACCAGCTTGCCAAGCTGATCGCGCCACCATGCGAGCCGCATTTGCCCGAGCATCGGCTCGCTTGCGCCAAGAACCATCCGACCGACGCGGCCATCGAGGGCAAAGGCGGCCAGCCAAATGTCCCGATGCGCGCTCGCGCTCGACAGAGCGACGCGCGTCACTTCGGGACATTCGTCGAGCAGGTCGGCACTCTCCATGAAAGCGCCCTCCCCGTCAGTCGCGATAACAGACCTTCTTGACGGCCTCGATGATCCGCGGCGTGTCAATCAGCGCAAGCTTCTCGAGGTTCGCAGCATAGGGCAGCGGAACATCTTCATTGCAAACGCGGGTGACCGGCGCGTCGAGATGGTCGAAGCCTTCTTCCATGCAGATCGCCACAATTTCCGAGGCAATCGAACAGGTCGGCCAGTTTTCTTCGGCGATGACCAGTCGGTTGGTCTTGGCAAGCGAGGTAAGTACCGTTTCCTTGTCGAGCGGGCGCAAGGTACGCAGATCGATGACTTCCGCTTCGATGCCTTCGTTCGAAAGCTCTTCCGCTGCATCGAGTGCGAGCCCGACGGCGATCGAATAAGAAACAATTGTCACATCCGAACCCTCGCGCATGATCCGCGCCTTGCCGATCGGAAGCACGTAGTCATCCAGTTGGGGAACATCGAAGCTTCGGCCGTAAACAAGCTCGTTCTCGAGGAATACGACGGGATCTTCGCTGCGTATGGCGGCCTTGAGCAGACCCTTGGCATCCGCAGCATCGTATGGTGCGATAACTACCAAACCAGGTACGCTTGCGTACCAGGCTCCGTAATTCTGGCTATGCTGTGCGCCTACGCGGCTTGCTGCACCGTTAGGGCCGCGGAACACGACCGGACAGCGCATCTGACCACCGGACATGTAGTTGGTCTTTGCCGCGGAATTTACGATATGATCGATCGCCTGCATGGCAAAGTTGAAGGTCATGAATTCAACGATCGGGCGCAGACCACCCATTGCGGCGCCGGTGCCGATGCCTGCAAATCCATATTCCGTAATCGGAGTATCGATGACCCGCTTGGCCCCGAATTCATCCAGCAGGCCTTGCGTGACCTTGTACGCACCCTGATACTGGGCCACTTCCTCGCCCATGACGAACACGCGTTCGTCCTTGCGCATTTCTTCGGCCATGGCATCGCGC
>Ga0189292_10068_pt1 | contig 60469 bp, 59 predicted proteins | sample UW1oraminimetaG_FD_130317 | JGI IMG/M metagenome (GOLD analysis project Ga0189292, IMG submission 130317) | Marine microbial communities from the Costa Rica Dome - UW179A-orange mini metaG | ecosystem: Environmental > Aquatic > Marine > Oceanic > Photic zone | place: Costa Rica: the Eastern...
GGTTGGCCGCGATCAGATCCAGCATGTGGAAATGGCCCGTGACATCGCCCAGCGCTTCAATCACCTGTTCGGTAACGGCCGCGAATTCTTCACCCTGCCGGAAGCCGTGATCGAGGAGGGCGTCGCTACGCTGCCGGGTCTCGATGGGCGCAAGATGTCCAAGAGCTACGACAACACCATTCCGTTGTTCGGCAGCGCCAAGGAACTCAAGGGGGCGGTCGCGCGCATCGTCACTGACTCGCGCCTGCCGGGCGAGCCGAAGGACCCGGACAACTCCCACCTGTTCACCCTGTACCAGGCATTCGCCACCGCGCAGCAGCAGGCCGCTTTCCGCCAGGAACTGCTCGACGGGCTGGCGTGGGGCGATGCCAAGCAGCGCCTGTTCGAGCTACTCGACAACGAACTGGGTGAGGCGCGAGAGCTATATCACCAGCTGATCACCAAGCCTGCCGAGCTGGAGGATATCCTCCAGGCGGGTGCTGCCAAAGCCCGCCGGATCGCCACGCCGTTCCTTGGTGAGCTGCGTGAGGCTGTCGGCTTGCGCAACTTCCGCAGCGAAGTGAAAAGCGCGGCGCCAGCCAAGAAGAAGTCCAGCAAGGTTGCACGCTTCGCCAGCTTCCGCGAGGCCGACGGCGCCTTCCGTTTCCGCTTTTTCGCCGCCGATGGTGAGGAGCTGCTGCTGTCCCGCCCTTTGAGCAATCCGAAGGCGATCGGCAGCCTGACCCAGCGGCTGATCGCTGGCGGGCCGGACGCGCTGGAACTTCGCGAGGACGAAGGCGATCAATTTACCCTGTGGCTTGACGATGAGTGCATCGCCGACAGCCCGCGCTTTGAGAGCGCCGACGCTCTCGATGCTGCGATGCTGCGGGTACGCGAGGCACTGGCCACGCTCGTCGAGTAATACGTTGCTGCCAAGCGGAGCGCACCATACGGCTGCGCTCCGCCGGTGCGCAGCGATCTCCAGGAACGGCTGTCCCGAGGGGGCTGACGCTTGAACGACCTGAGTAAATTGCCAACCACCGAGGGCGCCGCTAAAGTGTCGGCCCCGTTTCACTACCCAGACTCTGCCATGACTCCTCTTGAGCGCTATCAGGCCGACCTGAAACGTCCTGACTTTTTCCACGATGCCGCCCAGGAAAACGCGGTGCGTCACCTGCAGCGTCTGTACGACGATCTGGTGGCCGATGATCGCAGCAAGAACGGCCTGCTCGGCAAGCTGTTCGGCAAGAAACAGCAGGAGCCGATCAAGGGCGTCTATTTCTGGGGTGGCGTCGGCCGTGGCAAAACCTACCTGGTCGACACTTTCTTCGATGCGCTGCCGTTCGAGCAGAAGACGCGTACGCACTTCCATCGATTCATGAAACGCGTGCATGAAGAGATGAAAACCCTCAAGGGCGAAAAAAACCCATTGACCATCATCGGCAAGCGTTTCGCCGACGAGGCTCGGGTGATCTGCTTCGACGAGTTTTTCGTCTCCGACATTACCGATGCGATGATTCTCGCGACCCTGCTCGAGGAGTTGTTCAAGAACGGCGTGAGCCTGGTGGCGACGTCCAACATCGTCCCGGACGGTCTGTACAAGGACGGTCTGCAGCGTGCGCGCTTCCTGCCCGCGATCGAACTGCTGAAAAAGCACACCGAGATCGTCAACGTCGACAGCGGTATCGACTACCGTCTGCGCGCACTCGAACAGGCTGAGCTCTACCACTTCCCGCTGGATGCTGAGGCCGAGCTGAGTCTGGAAAAGAGCTTCCGCAGCCTGCTGACGGAAAACTGCAAGGTGCTGGAGAACGAGGCGCTGATGATCGAGAACCGCGAGATCATGGCGCGCAAGGTGGCCAATGATGTCGCCTGGTTCGATTTCCGCGCCCTGTGCGACGGCCCACGCAGCCAGAACGACTACATCGAGCTGGGCAAGATTTTCGATGCTGTGCTGGTCTCCAATATCGAGCAGATGAACGTGGCCAAGGACGACATGGCGCGCCGCTTCATCAACATGGTCGACGAGTTCTACGACCGCAACGTGAAGCTGATTCTTTCCGCCGAGGTCGAGCTCAAGGACCTTTATGCCGGTGGTCGACTGGAGTTCGAGTTCCAGCGCACGCTGAGTCGCTTGCTGGAAATGCAGTCGCACGAGTATCTGTCACGGCCGCACAAGCCCTGACGTTTCCTTGGCCGCTTCGCAGGCAGAGCCGCGCCCAACAAACGTCTGGCGCGTTTTGTAGGAGCGGCCTCGGCCACGAAGGGGCTTGAGAGCAGTCAGTAGGCTTCAGCAAGGAAGCATAGGCTTTCCAGTGTTCCCCTACGACTCTGGCCGGTATTTCTGGCGGTAGTGGTTGGGTGACAGCTCGGTATGTTGGCGGAACAGCCGGGCAAAGAAGCTGGCATCGTCGTAACCCACTTCGTAGCTGATTGTCTTGATGCTCTTGCCGGTGGTGGCGAGCAGACTCTTTGCCGTCTCGATACGCAGTCGCTGCAGATAGTGCAGGGGTTTGTCGCCGGTAGCGGCCTGGAAGCGCCGCATGAAGTTGCGAATGCTCATGCCATGCTGGCGAGCCACGTCTTCGAAGCGAAACTTTTCGGCGAAGTTGGCTTCCAGCCATTCCTGAATCTGCAGAATCCGCGTGTCCAGATGCAGCTTCTGCCCGCCGAAACCCAATCGTCCGGGGCTGTAGCTGCGTTGCAGTTCGAACAGCACATCGCGCGCCATGCCTTGGGCGACATGGGCGCCGCAGAAACGCTCTACCAGATACATGTACAGGTCGCTGGCCGAGGTCGTGCCGCCTGCGCAGTAGAGGTTGTCGCTATCGGTGAGGTGCTTGTCGGCGCTGAAGTTCACGCCAGGGAAGCGTTCGGCAAAGTCATTGGCAAAGCGCCAATGGGTGGTCGCCTCACGGCCTTCCAGCAGCCCGGCCTGGGCCATCCAAAACACCCCGGTGGCTTCGCCGCAGATGACACTGCCCGCGGCATGTCGCTCGGACAACCAGGGTGCCACTTCGGGGTACTGCAGGCAGAGTGCGTCGAAATCTCCCCAGAACGCCGGCAGGATCACCATGTCGGCGTTGTCCAGCGGGCCATCTACTGTAATGGGTGTCCCACTGAAGGTATTCACCGCCTGACCGTCCGGGCTGACCAGGCGGGTTTCGAAGGCTGGGGTGAGGTCAAGGCCAAGCTGCTTGCCGTAGCGCAGGCTGGCCATATGGAAGAAGTCCTTGGCCTGCATTAGGGTCGAGGCGAATACCCCTTCGGTGGCAAGTATGCTGACGCGCTGGATCGAGGAGAGCTTGGGCATGCGATTCTAATTATTGTGGTGGAATAACAGGGTAAAACTGCCGTGCGGCGGCTGGAGCGTCCTATTTTTTCGCGGCACTGTCTAGCCTGAACTGAAGCGGGACGGCTGAACCGCCGCTCTGGTATGGCGTCGAACCGCTGATGTACAGGAGCGAAATATGAGCGAAACCAGTCAATATCCGATCGCACCTTTCGGTGATTGGGACGGCAGCCCGGCCGCGGCGCGAGCGATGCAGCAGACCCTGGCCTCGCAAGTGCGCTTGCAGGATGACTTTCCGCCGTTGCGGTTGATTGCCGGAGTGGATGTCGGCTTCGAGGAGGGCGGCAGCATCACCCGTGCAGCCGCTGTTCTGCTGGATGCCGATACGTTGGAGCTGGTTGGCAGCAGCCTGGCGCGAATTCCGACGAACATGCCCTACATTCCCGGTCTGCTGTCGTTTCGTGAGTTGCCCGCCGTGCTGCAGGCGCTCGGTGAATTGCCGGCCGTTCCCGATCTGATCTTCTCCGATGGCCACGGTATCGCGCACCCTCGGCGCCTTGGCATTGCCGCACACCTGGGCGTGGTGACCGGTTTGCCCACCATCGGCGTGGCGAAGAAGCTACTCACCGGCGAGCATGACGAGCTCGATCTTATGCGTGGTGCGCAGGTAGAGCTGCGTGACAAGAAAACCGGCGAAGTGATCGGCTGTGTACTGCGCAGCAAGGACAAGGTGCGGCCGCTGATCATTTCCCCCGGCAACCGTGTGAGCATCGCCACCGCGCCGCAACTGGTGATGCGTTACCTGACGCGCTATCGCCTGCCGGAACCGACCCGACTGGCCGATCGTCTTGCATCGCGCCGCGAGGAAAAGGCCGCAGCGCGCCGTCTCGGGGCAGCTGGCACGGCCGGCGACTCGTAGGGACGTCGGTTAGAGCTTGGCTGGGCTTGCGGGCGGCCTCTCGCAGGCGATAGCCTGCGGGCCAGCTGTCAGCATGGGCCTCAACGATGAATCTGGATTCTGCCACCGGCTGGTGTCACGGCGTCCTTCACTGCCCGTCGCCAAACTTCAATCAGCGCCCGGCATGCGAGATATCCCTGCTGGTGATTCACAACATCAGCCTGCCGCCGGGGCAGTTCGGCACCGGCAAGGTTCAGCAGTTCTTCCAGAATTGCCTGCAGTGCAGCGAGCACCCCTTCTTCGAGGAGATTGCGGAGCTGCAGGTGTCGGCGCATTTTCTTATCGAGCGTGATGGCGCGATCACTCAGTTCGTCTCCTGTCTGGATCGAGCGTGGCATGCTGGTATTTCCCGCTTCGACGGCCGCGAAGGCTGCAACGATTTCTCCATCGGCATCGAGCTGGAGGGGACCGACAATGAGCCATTCAGCGAGGCGCAGTATCACGCGCTGATCGAGCTTTGCCGGGTGCTGCAGTGTGCCTATCCGGCGATCACGCCCGAGCGGGTATGCGGTCATAGCGATATCGCCCCTGGGCGCAAGACCGATCCCGGCCCGGCGTTCGACTGGCAAAGGCTGCGTGACGCTTCCATTACCTGCTGACGAAAGGAACGGACGATGAGTTTTCTGGTGATTCTGCTCGTGCTGCTGGTGGAGAAATTCTCCGATTGGCGGCCACGGCTGCAGCACGATGGCCCCTGGCTGGCGCGGCTGCGTCAGGTCGAGGCCAGTTCGCGCATGCAGCATGCGCCCTGGTTGGCGTTACTGCTGCTGGTGTTGCTGCCAGTGGCTCTGCTCGGCTTGTTGCTGGCGACGCTGGAGCCTTTGGCCTATGGCTGGGTGAGCCTGCCGCTGCATCTGCTGGTGCTGCTGTACAGCCTTGGCCGTGGCCATGCCAAGGCTGAGCTCGGTGCCTTCCGCGATGCGTGGCGACGTGGCGACCAGGAAGCGGCTGCGCTGGCTGCCGAGCGTGACGTCGGTTTGCAGGAGCAGGACCCACCCAGCCTGATGCAAGCGGTGCAGGCGCGCCTGCTGTGGAAGAGCTACGAAGGCTTTTTCGCCGTCATCTTCTGGTACCTGCTGCTCGGGCCGATGGCGGCGCTGGCGTATCGGCTGCTGGCGTTGTGTGCCGAGCATGCGGAGCTTGCCGGATTGCGTGAGCGGGCCGAACAGCTGCGGCATGCCTTCGACTGGTTGCCGGTGCGGGTCCTGCTGGGCAGTTTCGCGCTGGTCGGCAACTTCGTCGCAGTCAACCGAGCGCTGCTGCATGAGTTGCTGAGCTGGGATGTGCCTGCGCGTCGGCTGCTGGCCGATGCCGGGCCTTTGGCCGCCGACCTGCCACCTGTGATCGATGGTGAGGCGGGCATCGCGCGGCTCGATGCGATTGCCGCGTTGCTGGTGCGCACGCGCGTGTTCTGGTACGCGGTAATCGCGGTCTGGACAATTCTCGCTTGAGCCTCGATGCGGCGATCGCTGCTGAATAGCTCTCCATAAAGCCGCTGTATGGTCATTTTGCCCTGCAGCGCCGCAACCCTCAGGCCAGACGCCTTGCGCTATCGCTGGTCACCGCTTGCTTGATGGCCATCATTTGGCTATTACCTTAAGTTACAAAAGCATCAACCGATATCCCGTATAACCCGGGCAGATGACATCCTCTGACGAGCCCTGCTACGCGCTGCAATAGCGTGTAAGCCAATACCAATAAAATTGGGAGACGTCGTGTGAATAGCCTGTTGTATCCCGCGATCGCGTTCATGAACCGCCTGAGCTTCGGCATGAAGTTCAGCTTGGTCAGTGTCTTGTTTTTTGTTCCCATGTTGCTAACCAACTACTACCTGGTGCGTGATTCGTACCGGGAATTCGTCGGTACCCGCACCGAACTGCAGAGCCTGGATCTGCTTGGTTCGACGCTGCAGGTGCGGCGCAGCATGGAGGACTGGCTGGACCTGGTGCGCATCGAATCGGTCATCGGCCAGACCGGCGATGTCGCGGCGCTCGCCGCCGGCCTGAAAAGGGTTGAGGGCGAACTCGCTACGCAGCTTCAGGCGCTCGTGCCAGTGGGTGATGCGCCAGAGCAGGTCGCCGAGTTCAACACCCGCCGCGATGAGCTGGTGGCCGGATTGAGCGCCGCGCAGGCTGAGCAATCGCTGCAGTCCAAGGCTGCCATGGCCGAAACACTGCTGGGCCAGACACAGGTGATGATCAAGCTGGTGGCAGGGCAGTCCGGGCTCAGCCAGGACGTCGCCCGTGAGGTGCGCTTGCTGGCCGAGCTGCTGACCACGGTGACGCCGGCCATCAGCGCATCACTGGGTCAGGGGCGCGCAGTGGGCTCCTATACCTTCGGCCAGGGCTATCTGAATTCCGATGCCAGCAATACGCTGGACAACCTTGTGCTGGAGCTGGAAAAGCAGCAGGTGCAGTACGCGGCGCAGCTGCAGGACGCGCTAGGCGCGAGCGCAGCGGCGCGTAGTCGGCTTGAGTCGTTTGCCACCGCCAGCCGTGAGTCGCTGCAGGCGAGCAGCGATATCCTGCAGGACGAGGTGATCATGGCCGAGGCGCTCGATCGCCCGTGGGAGCAGTTCTACGAGCGCATCAGTGCGCAGATGGCCAAGACCTATCAGTTGAACGACGCCATTCTCGATGTCCTCGCGGTGCAGCTGGCCGAACGGCTGGAGGAAAAGCGCCTGTTGATGACCTTGCTGCTGTCGGCGCTGGCTATAGTGCTGTTTCTGGTGGCTTACCTGTACGCCGGTTTCTATGCCTCTACTCGTGCATCACTGCGTAGTCTCGGCGAGATCATGGGCAAGGTCGCCGCCGGTGATATGACCGCGCGTTATCAGGTGCAGAGCCGTGACGAGTTGGGTGACTTGGGTAAGGTATTCAATACCACCGTGGCGCAGATCCGTGAGCTGATCGAACGGGTCGGCCAGACGGTCGCCGAAGTCGAGCGTCAGGCGCAGCGGGTCGAAAGCGTCTCCGGGGAGAGCAGCCAGACGGTGTCTGAGCAGCGCGGCCAGATCGAGCAGGTGGCCACCGCGATGAACGAGATGTCGGCCACTGCCCAGGAGGTTGCCAGCAGCGCCGAAGCGGCGGTTGGCAGTGCGCAGAGCGTCAACCGGGAAACCGTAAGCGGACGCGCACTGGTAGTGGCCCAGGTCGGTGGCATCCAGCGGCTGGCGAGTGAAATCGAGCAGTCCGTGCAGGTGATCAACCAGCTGGCTGGCGATAGTCAGGCGATTAGTCAGGTTCTGGATGTGATCAAGGCTATCGCCGAGCAAACCAACCTGTTGGCCCTCAATGCCGCTATCGAGGCGGCTCGCGCCGGTGAGCAGGGTCGCGGTTTCGCCGTGGTCGCCGATGAGGTGCGCGGGCTGGCGCAGCGGACGCAGAAGTCCACAGCGGAAATCGAGCAGATGATCGCCCGTTTGCAAAATGGCGTCGGTGCGGCAGTGAATGCCATGCATGCCAGTCAGGCGCTGGCCGAAGGCACCGTTGGCCAGTCGGCGCAGGTGGAGCAGGCGTTGGAAAACATCCTTGGCGCAGTAGGCCAGATCGTCGATCAGAACCAGCAGATTGCGGCGGCGGCAGAGCAGCAGACTGCCGTTGCTCACGATATCGATCGCAATATTGTTGCGATCAACGAAGCTGGGCAACGTACTGCTGAGGGTGCCGGACACACCGAGCAGGCGAGTCGTGAACTTTCGCAGTTGGTCGGCCGCCTGCAACAGCTGATCGGTGCATTTCGTGTCTGAAACGGTGCTGCCGCAGATTTTTCAGGCCTGCGGCCAGCCAAACAACTCACAGCTGTTGTGGTAGCTGGCAGCCGCCAGCTCGTCGGCGTCTATGCCCTTCAAATCGGCCAGCATTCGGCAGATGTCTGGTAGCAGTTCGGGGCTGTTGCGCTCACCGGCGTGGCCTGCCGGTGGAATGTCCGGAGAGTCGGTCTCCAGCACAATGGCCTCCAGTGGCAGTTGTTTCAACACCCGATGCATCCGCAGTGCCTGTGGCCAGGTGCCGGCGCCGCCGAGGCCGAGCTTGAAGCCCAGGCGCAGGTACTCCCGAGCCTCTTCCCAGCTGCCACTGAAAGCATGAACGACTCCGCTTCGCTGCAGCTTGTGTCGCTTGAGCATGGCGATCATCGGTGCATGGGCGCGACGCACATGTAGCAGCACCGGCAGGCTGAATTCCGCGGCCAGCGCCAGTTGCGCTTCGAGCAGATGATGTTGGCGTTCTATGTCTGGGTCTTGGATGTAGTAGTCCAGGCCGATTTCGCCGATGGCGCACAGCTTGGATTCCCCTCGTAATCGGTTCAGCCAGCCGCGCAGCTGCTCCACGTGCTCGTCCCGATGCTCCTCGATAAATATTGGGTGCAGACCGAGTGCGGCGTACGCGGCTGGTTGCGTACAGGCCAGCTGCCAGACCCGTTCCCAGTTCGGCTCGTGCACGCCGAGCACCACGATGCGCTCTACACCGGCAGCCTGGCTGCGTGAAAATACCTCGGTGCGGTCGTCATCGAACATCTCGAAGTCGAGGTGGGTATGGGTGTCGATCAGCTGCACGAGCAGGCTCCGTACGGTCAGCAGTGGAGGGGGTGTAATGCTACATGGCCGTCAGTGGCCTTCCTCTTCGATCTGAATATCGCTGACACCCAGCTCCGCGACGCGACCTGCTTCGCTGGGGCGAATCGGGTTCTCCCACGGCGCATCGACTGCAGCGCGCGGCTCACGGACGTGATGCAGCAGTATTTCCAGTTCGGCTTGCTCCAGGCCGGGTAGCTCGAATGAGCTGAGGAGTAGCGATGCGGGCTCGCCATTGATGCAGTAGTGGATGCGGTAACGCTTCAGTTCGGTCATGGCGGCTTCCGGCAGTTGGCGACAGTGCTATATCTGACCGCCGGATTGCGCTCAGGCTCCCGGCTCGCTCTGCGCTTCTCGTTCAAGCAGCGCCGCCTTGCGCTCAATCCCCCAGCGATAACCGGTCAGCGCCCGCTGACTGCCAACCACACGGTGGCAGGGCACGAGTAGCCCGATGGGGTTGCTGGCGCACGCTCGCGCCACTGCGCGGGCGTGGCTGCCGAGGTCGGCCGCAAGCTCAGCGTAACGTCGCGTTTCCCCGGCAGGAATCTGCTGCAGCGCTTGCCAGACACGTTGCTGGAAGGCTGTGCCGCGCAGATCGAGGGGCAGCCGGGCGGCGTGCTGTGGTTCTTGCAGTTGGCTGACGATTGCCTGCAGCCACTCACCCAGACCGTCCTGATCGCGCTGCAGCTGTGCCGCGGCAAAGCGAGAGCGCAGCTCGTCTTCCAGCGCTGTTGGATCGTCGCCGAACAGCAGGGCGCAGATACCTTTGTCGCTGCTGGCGACCAGCAACAGGCCGAGCGGGCAGGGCGCCAGAGCATAGCGCAGGGTTTCGCCCGCACCTTTGCGTCGGCGCTGGGCCGGCGTCAGCGCCTGCGCGTCCGCATAGGGTGCCCGCGTGCCGGAGTAGCCGGCGGCGAGGGCGGCGTCGAGTACCGAATCCGCATCGGCTAGCTGCGTTTCCAGGCGTTCGCGGCGGCGGGCCGCTGACCAGCCTCGAGGGGTCATGCCGGTGCGCGCCTTGAACGCCCGCGACAGGTAGGCCGGCGACAGCCCAATACGCGCAGCCAGCTGCTGCAGTGGCAGTGGCGCCTCGGTTTCATCGAGCAGGCGGCAGGCGGCGACCACCAGAGCATCGAGCTGCTCGCTCGGGCTTGGTCCGCTGGGCGAGCAGCGTCGGCATGGGCGAAATCCGTCGGCTTTGGCCTTCTCGGCGTCGGTGTAGAACACCACGCGTTCGCGCGCCGGCCGGCGTGCCGGGCAGCTGGGACGGCAGAAAATGCCGGTCGAACGCACGGCGAAAACGAAGCGGTCGTCGAAGGCTGCATCGCGTTCGCAAACGGCTTGCCAGCAGCGGTCCTGGTCGAACATGGCGCGACTCCCTGGTTGATGATGGGATTGTCAGCCCTGCGTCGTGTCTGCGCCAACCCGATGCGTGCTTTCAAAGTCGATGGGGAGCATGGAAGCCGGTCGGCGATTGCCGTAACCTGCAGCATCGCCATGACCGAGAAGGACCTGCAAGCCGCTGATGAAAACGCCTAAACGACTCGAACCGCTGATCGAGGATGGCCTGATCGACGAGGTGCTGCGACCGCTGATGAGCGGCAAGGAAGCAGCGGTATACGTGGTGCGCTGTGGCGATGAGCTGCGCTGCGCCAAGGTCTACAAGGAAGCCAACAAGCGCAGCTTCCGTCAGGCCGTGAAATACCAGGAAGGCCGCAAGGTGCGCAGCAGCCGCGATGCGCGCGCCATGGCCAAAGGCTCCAAGCACGGGCGCAAGGAGAAGGAAGACAACTGGCAGAACGCCGAGGTTGCGGCCCTGTTCCGCCTGGCCGATGCCGGCGTGCGAGTGCCCAAGCCCTACGATTTCCTCGACGGCGTGCTGCTGATGGAGATGATCGCCGGCGAGGATGGCGATGCCGCACCGCGACTGAACGACGTCGACCTACATCCGGACGATGCCCGCGAGTTCCATGCGTTCATGATTCACGAAGTGGTCAAGATGCTCTGCGCGGGGCTGGTGCACGGTGACTTGTCCGAATTCAACGTGCTGCTCGATGAGCACGGCCCGGTGATCATCGACCTGCCGCAGGCGGTGGATGCGGCCGGCAACAACCATGCGTTCGAAATGCTCGAACGCGATGTCGGCAACATGTCGGCCTATTTCGGCCAGTTCGCCCCGGAGCTCAAGTTCACGCGGTACGCCAAGGAGATGTGGGCGCTGTACGAGCAGGGCAAGCTGACCACCGAGACCGAGCTGACCGGCGAGTTTGCCGAGCCGGAAGATGCCGCGGATATCGATGCGGTAATGCGCGAGATCAAGGCTACGCTGGCCGAGCAGGAGCGCCGCGAGGCCTTGCGCGGGGCCGACGATGCGCCGAAGGATGAGCCGCCGGAGCCGCCATGGATGAGAGGGTAATTGGCAGTCTCTAGCAAGAGCTGGAGACTGCTGGCTCTGCTTCGTTGAGCCGCTTGATCGCCTGGTTTCCCAGGAGGCGAACCAGGCTATCAAGTGACTTGGCAATCGGTTTGGCTAGAGCGACCAAAGGCTTTGGCTTTTCAACGGCTTCACTGTGCCGATTTCTCTGCAGGCCTAGCCGCGGCATCTGCGGACTCAGCCTGCCACCCACCTCCCAACGCCACATACAACGCCACCTGGGCCGTCGCTAGCTCCGTCCTGCCCTCGAGCGCTTGTCGCTTGGCCTGTAGTGCACCACGCTGGGCGTCCAGCACTTCACTCAGGTTGGCCTCACCCAACTCATAGCTGCGCTGCGCCAGTCGATGCGCACGTTCGCGGTGCTCGCGGGTGCGGCTGAGGGATGCGTGTCGGCGTTGCTGACCAGCCATCCTCGTCAGGCCACGCTCGACTTCCTCCAGCGCACGGGCCAACGCCTGTTCGAATGCGACATAGGCTGTCTCGCCCTCGGCATCGGCAAGGTCGATGGCTGCACCGCGGCGTGGATAGTCCAGCAGCGGCAGGCCGAATGTGGCACCGACTCGGGCGAAGTTCGACGCGCTGGACACTGCATCGCCCAGCGCGAAGCCGGAGCGGCCCACTGCGGCCTGCACCGCCAGCTTGGGAAACAGGTCGCGGCGAGCGGCCAGCGATTGCAGCTCGGCGGCGTCCAGCCGTGCCGCTTCGGCAATCAGGTCCGGACGGCGGCGCAGCAGGTCGATGGGCTGGCCGGGGGCGATGCGCTGTTCGGCCAGTGGCACCGGCGCGTTGGCGGCGAAACGCGCGGCGGTGCTGCCCGGCGGCTCGGCGAGCAGGGTGTCCAGCGCCAGCTGCGCTTCGGCCAAGTGGATATCCAGCTCATCCAGATCGGCTTCCCGCGACGCGCGCTCGGCGGATGTGGCTTCCACATCCAGTCGGGTCACTTCGCCGGCATGGAAGAGCAGTCCGGCGATGCGCTCCAGCTCGCGCGCCACTTCAATGCCTTCGACCAGCAGGGCTCGCTGGCCCTGCAGCGCGCGCATTTGCAGATAGCCCTGCGCGGTGTTCGAGGCAACGGCGAGCCGCGCCGCTACCGTCTGCGCCTCCGCCGAACGCAGTTGCCGGGCCGCGCTGTCACGCCGCGCGCGGGTGGCGCCAAACAGGTCCAGCTCCCAGGTGGCCTGCAAGGCCAGCTCCCAGGTGTCGACGCTGATCACATCATCGTCAGGGATAAAGTCGGCCAGCGGGCTTCCAGGTTCGGCGTCTTGATCGTTCTCGACCCACTGGCGGCTGGCCGAACCGGGCAGGTCGAAGCTCGGCAGCAGGCCGGCACGCGACTGGCGCAGCTGGGCTCGTGCTGCCGTTACGCGCGCCATGGCCAGGCGCACATCGTGGTTCTGCTGCATGGCGCGGCTGACCAGTGCGGTGAGCTGTGGGTCATCGAACTGGCGCCACCAGGCGGCCAGCGTTTCGGCATCCGCCGCTTGCGCGCCGGCGGCACTGAACCAGCCTTCCGGCAGTTGCGGATCGGCATGCTGCGGTGCGCTGGAGCAGGCGCTCAGGGCCAGGGCGAGCAGCAGCGGAGCGGCCAGGGCCTTGGCAGTCATGCGGTTTCCTCCGGTCGCACTTTCATGAACAGCAGGTACAGACATGGCACCGCAAGTAGGGTCAGCAGCGTGGCGAAGCCCAGGCCCCCCATGATGGTAACCGCCATGTTGGCGAAGAACGGGTCGAACAGCAGCGGCACCATGCCCAGCACCGTGGTGCCAGCAGCCATCATCACCGGGCGCAGGCGTGACGCCGAGGCCTCGATGATGGCGGTCAGGCGTGGCACTTCGTCATCGATCTGCCGGTCGATCTCGTCCACCAGCACCACGGCGTTCTTGATCAGCATGCCGGTCAGGCTGAGCAGGCCGAGCAGCGCCATGAAGCCGAAGGCCTGGCCGGTGAGCAACAGGCCGAAACTGACGCCGCAGATCGCCATGGGTACCACCAGCCAGATCATCAGCGGCTGGCGCACCTTGGCGAACAGCAGCACGGTGACCAGCACCATCGCCAGGTAGGGCACCGCCAGTGTACTGGCCAACGCCTGCTGGGCATCGGATGACTGTTCGTAGTCGCCGCCCCATTTCAGGCTGTAGTTGACCGGCAGTTCGATGCCCTCGATCAGCGGACGAATGCGCTCGTGCGCCTCGTTGGTGTTCTCGCCATCCCGCGGCTCGGCGCGAATGGAGATGGTGCGCTCGCGGTCGTAGCGCACGATGATGCTGTCCTCGCTGGTCGGCTCGATGCCGTCGGCGACCTGCGCCAGCGGCACGTAGCCGTTGCCCGCAGGGCTCCAGATCAGCCGCTGCAGCAGGTCGTCACTGCCGATGCGGTCGTCGGGCGCGGCGCGCAGCAATACCGGAATCAGTTCGTCGCGCTCGCGCAGCAGACTGACCCGCTGGCCCTCGCTGCCGGCGGCCAACGCGCGCGCCACCGCCTGGCGGGTCAGACCGGCGTCTGCAAGACGATCCAGTGCCAGCTGCGGGCGCAGCACCAGCACCGGCTGGCGCCAGTCGTCGCGCACGTTGAATACCTTGCCCTCATCCTGCAACCGCTTGCGACCCTCGGCAGATATTCTCCGTAGCACGTCGATATCCGGGCCGCTGATGCGCGCCTCCAGCTTGGCCTCGGCATTGGGACCGAACATGAACTGAGCGGCCGTGACGTCAGCCGATGGGTAGCGCTGCGGCAACTCCTGGTTGATCTGCCGCACCAGATCGTCAATCAAATCCGCATCCTCGGTGCGCACGAGAAAGTGCATCAGCGATGAATTCGGCTGCTCCGGCATGTAAGTGAGCATGAAGCGCGAGGCCCCGGCGCCGATGAAGCTGGACACGCCGCTGACACCCTCCATCTCCGCCAGGTACTCCTCGACGTCAGTCGCGGTGCGCACGGTATCGCGGATATGCGTGCCCTGGGGCAGGAACAGGTTGACGTAGAACAGCGGCGTACTTGACGGCGGAAAGAAGCTCTGCGGCAGGCGGGTGAAGATCACGGCACTGACCACCGTCAGCACCAGCAGCACGCCGATGGTCAGCCAGGGCCGATGCAGCACGCCACCGGCCAGGCGCCGATAACGGTTGTACCAGGGGCCGTTGTAGGCCGCATCGGGGTCCTCGTCGGTGCCGGCATTGCGCAGCAGGTAATGGCCGAACAGCGGTACCAGCAGCAGGGCCAGCAACCAGCTGAGCAGCAGCGACACGGCAATGACAAAGAACAGCGAGAAAAGGAATTCGCCGGTGGTGTCCTGGGACAGGCCGATCCCGGCGAAGGCGAGAATGCCGATGATGGTCGCACCAAGCAGCGGCCATTGCGTTTGCTGCAGCGTTTGCTGCGAGGCTTCGAGAATGCTCTTGCCCTGGCGCTGGCGCACCAGCATGCCATCGCAGACCACCACCGCGTTATCCACCAGCATGCCCATGGCGATGATCAGCGCGCCGAGGGAAATCCGTTCCAGCTCGATGCCCACCAGCCACATCACCAGCAGTGTGCCAAGCACGGTGAGGAACAGCACCGCCCCGATGATGAAGCCGGCGCGCATGCCCATGGCGATGCACAGCACGCCGACCACGATGGCCACCGAGAGGAACACGTTGAGCGCGAAACTGTTCACCGACTCGTCGACGATCTGGTGCTGTTCATACAGCGGATGCAGATCGGCGCCCAGCGGCATACGGTGCTCGTTGGCCTGCAGGACAGCTTCGACGCTATGCCCGACCTCGACGATATTCGCCCCGGATACCCCGCTGATGCCGAGCGTCAGCGCCTGCTGGCCGTTGTGACGAATGATCTGTTGTGGCCGCTCGGCGTATTCTCGCGATAGCTTGGCGATGGCGCCCAGTTCGACCCGTTGTGGCCCTTGGCCGACCGGCAGTGCACGCAACTCGTCGAGAGAATCGAAGGCACCGCTCGGGCGCAGCCGCACGAAGAAGTCGCCGGCATTGACGCCACCGGCATCCACCGCGGCGTCGGTATCCGCCAGGGCCGCGGCGATCTCGTCCGGGGCGACGCCCAGTGCGGCCAGCTGCGCCTGATCGACCTCCACCAGAATGCGCTCTTCCTGTACCCCGGCGATCTCCACTTTGCCGACGCCATCTGCAGTGAGGAGGGCGCGGCGCAGGTCCTTGGCCGTTTCGTGCAGCTCCTTGAGGGTCAGCCCGTCGCCGGTCAGCGCGTAGAAAATGCCGTATACGTCACCGAAATCGTCATTCACCATCGGCGGCTCGATGCCCGGCGGCAGGTCGCCGAGGGCATCGTCGATCTTGTTGCGCAGCTCGTCCCAGATCTGCGGCAGCGCATCGCCGTCGTAGCGGTCCTGCATTTCCACGCGAATCTCGGCGATGCCCGGCATTGAGCGCGAGCGGATCTCCTTGATCTGCGACATCTGCTGGATGGCGCTTTCCAGCGGCTCGGTTACCTGCTGCTCGACCTCCAACGCCGTGGCGCCGGGGTATTGCACATTGACGATGGCCTGCTTGATGGTGAATTCCGGGTCTTCCAGGCGGCCGATCTCGAAGAAGGCGAGGATGCCGCCGAGCAGGCAGATCAGTACCAGAATCCAGATGTTGACCGGTCGGGTGATGGCGTAACGGGCAAAATCCATCGGCTCAGTTCCGCTCCCGCGCTTCGATCGGCTGGTCTTCGTGCAACTTGCTGCCACCTGCTACCACGATTGGCATCTGCGCCTGCAGTGCGTCGCCGCGAATCAGCGCCTGATCGCCATCGACTTGGTGCAGCTGAACCGGATGGCGCCGGGCGCGGCCGTCGTCGGCCTGCCAGACGAAGTGTTTGCCGTTGCTGTCGGTCTGCAGTGCCGACAGCGGCAGGCGGAAGCCGTCATCGTCCGTCTGTGGCCGGGCGGGGCGCTCCAGGCTGACGCGCATGGCCATACCGGGCAGCAGGTTGAAATCCTCCGGCGGTTCGCCCTGCAGCACCAGGCGATAGGTGCGCGCGCCTTCGCGCGGCTGGGTGCTGTGTTCCTTGTAGCGCAGCGGCAGGCGCAGGTCGGCAATCACCAGCTCGGCCTCGGCCTTGAGCTCGGGCCCGAGCGGAACGCTCAGCGCCGCGCTTTCCGGCAGATCGACGCTGACCTCGATATGCCGGTTGTCCTGCATCTCGAATACCGGCGTGCCGACCGCTACCACCATGTCCGGTTCGGCGAGCCGTCGAGCCACGACGCCATCGAATGGCGCCGTCAGGGTGCTGTGATCGATATTGCGCTGGGCGCTGTCGCGGGCCACGCGGGCGGCCACCGTGTTGGCCTCCAGCGCCTCGATGGCGGCGGGGGCGAGGATGCCTTCGGCGAGCAGGGTGCGCTTGCGCGCCAGGTCTGCTTCGAGCTGGCGCAGGCGCGCTTCGGCCTCCCGCATTTGCAGGCGATAGTCGGTGCGGTCCAGCTGTGCGAGGGCTTGCCCGCGACGAACACGAGTGCCTTCGTCGATCAGGATGCGCTCGATGCGGCCAGCCACCTCGAAGGACAACTGGGTGGTGGTCACACTGCGCACTACGCCGGAAAAGCGCAGCGCCTCGGCCTTCGGCTCGGCCGGCTGCAAGGGCTCGACCAAGGCCACGCGTGGTGGCTCGGGCGCCGGCTCGGCCTCCGAGGAACAACCGCCGAGCAGCGGCAGCGCACAGACGATGATCGTCAACCAGGCCTTGGACACTGGGAAAGCTGGCGTTGACGTCATCGGGGCTCCTGTCTGATTGGCGGTTATAGCGGTGTGGCACGCGCTAGGACTGACAATAGAGTCCAGTGCCAGCGCAGGAGTTCGACAGCAATGTGTTGCGAACGGCGTGACTGAACAGTCGATTTCTGCCAGAGCTCTGCCACACTTGAGGTTGCACGGCTGCGGCTCTGGAGCGCTTGACCGCCGTGGACGCAGCGGGGATGCTTGCCCGCTGTTCAAGGCGCATCAGTCATGGGGAATACGCAATGCAAGGCCAGGCACCGGTAATCGACTATCTGAAGGAGCTGTTGCGCGGGGAGTTGGCGGCGCGCGATCAGTATTTCCTGCACTCGCGGATGTACGCCGATTGGGGCTTTACCAAGCTCTACGAACGCATCAATCACGAAATGGAGGAGGAGACCCAGCATGCTGATGCACTGTTGCAGCGCATCCTCTTTCTCGAAGGCACCCCGGACATGACACCGGAGCCGATCCATCCCGGCCATACTGTGCCGGACATGCTGCGTAGCGATCTGGCGCTGGAGTACAAGGTGCGTGCCGCGCTGGCTCAGGGTATCGCCCTGGCCGAACAGCATGGCGACTACCCGACTCGCGACATCCTCGCCCTGCAATTGCAGGACACCGAAGAAGATCACGCCTACTGGCTCGAGCAGCAGCTTGGCCTGATCGACCGCATCGGCCTGCAGAACTACCTGCAATCCCAGGCCAGCTGAAGCGGTTTTGCACCACGGGCAGGACGCTGCCCGTGGTGTGTTGCTAGGCCCTAAGAGGCCCTAATCAGAGCCTGAAGCGGCTTACCATCATCTGCAGCTGGCCGCCGAGGCGGGCGAGCTCGGTGCTCGATGCAGCGGTTTCCTCGCTGGCGGCAGCGGTCTGTTCCGACACATCACGCACATTCACCACACTGCGGCTGATTTCCTCGGCCACCGCGCTTTGCTCTTCGGCCGCCGCGGCGATCTGCTGGTTCATCGCCTGAATGTTCGAAACGGTACGGGTGATGTTGCCGAGCGACGCACCGGCGCGGCGCGCCAGCTCGACACCACTGTCGGTCAGGTCGCGGCTGGTGTGCATGATCGAGGCGACCTGCTGCGTGCCGTTCTGCAGCGCGGCGACCAGCCCTTCGATTTCCTCGGTGGACTTCTGCGTGCGTTGCGCCAGGCCGCGCACTTCGTCTGCGACTACGGCAAAGCCGCGGCCGGCTTCGCCAGCGCGAGCAGCCTCGATGGCAGCGTTGAGTGCCAGCAAGTTGGTCTGCTCGGCAACGGCGCGAATCACGTTCATCACGCTGCCGATCTTGTCACTTTCGCCTTGCAGCGCGGTCATCGCCTCGGTGGAACGCACCACGGCGGTGGCCATGCGCTCGATCTGCGTCACCACCTCGGTCACAACGCGATCACCTTCACGGGCTTCGCTGTCCGCCTCGGTGGCGGCCAGAGCAGCCTGTTCGGCGTTGCGTGCCACTTCCTGAACGGTCGCCGACATTTCGTGCATGGCGGTGGCGACCTGGTCGGTCTCTTCCTTCTGACTATTCACGCCGGCGCTGGTTTGTTTGGTGACGGCGGACAGCTCTTCGGCAGCTGCGCTGATCTGGCTGACGCCATCGCGAATGCCACCAATCAACTCACGCAAGGTCGAGCCCATTTGCTGAATGCCGCGCTGCAGCACGCCCAGTTCGTCGCGACGATGAACCTGCGCGGTGGCGCTGAGATCACCGGAAGCAATGCGCTCAACATCGGCCATGGTGGCACGAAGCGGTAGCACGATCTGGCGGGTGATCAGCCAGGCGGCCAGCGCTCCGAGTACCAGTGCCAGCAGGGTGCTGACGATCAGGCGCGTGCGGGCGGCGGCGCTCTCCACATCGAGCTGATCGAGCTGGAACTGATAGAGCGAGTCGCTGATACGGACGATCTCCTTCTGCTGGTCGGTCATTTCCTGGCGCGCCTTGGCGATCACCTGGGTGGCTGTCTCCAGCGACTCGATGGCGCCGCGGTACTCGCCGAGCACCGAGCGGATCTGCTGCACCGCGGCGCCGCTGTCATCGTCGAGGGCGCCAGCGTGTCGGCCCAGAGTGGCCTGCGCGGCGTCAAGCTGGGTGTAGATCGCTTTGGCGGCATCGTTGCCGGGTGCTGCCATATAGACGCGCAGCAGGTACTGCGCACGCTGCACGTCTTCCTTGATCAGGCTGATCGCCAGGAGCTGCGCGAAGCGATCTTCATCGTATTCCGGCAGCTGAATCACATGATTGGAGACGCTGGCAGTCAGCTCGCTCAGACGGGTAGCGGCGCCGTCGATGACTTGCCGTGAACCGTTGGCCTGGTTGTAGGCCTTGCGCATATCGTTCAGCGAGTTCTGGTACTGCGCGTTGTAGCCGGCCTGCTCCTTGAGCTGGGCGACGTTGATCGGGTTCTTGAACGTATTGAGCAGCTTGGTCTGCTGCGCCAGGTAGATGCCCAGGTTCTTGTCCAGACGTTCGGTGGACTCGTTGTCGCCATTGGCCAACATGAACTGCAGGCGGGCGATACGCAGGTCGGTCAGGGTCTTGTTCAACAGGGAGATTTCGGTCATCCACCCGCTGCGTTGGATGACGCTGCCAAGGCTGCCCCAGCCGTTCCACGCGAGGATGATGGTCAGGACCAGCACGGCGCCGAAGCCGAGTGCGAGTTTCCTGCTGACTCCTATGTTTGCAAACCAGTTGTTCATTCAGATACCACTTGCGAGAGACGATCAGATGGCTGCGACAGACCGTCGACAGCTGAGGTATGCCGTGTTTTCGGCACGAGAGGTTAAGACTTGAGGTTGCCCTAAATATGGCGCCATAAATTCGACAAATGGTTGTCGAGGCATCTGCGACGCTTGCAGGCATAGCGCAAGTCACGAGAAACCCGACGCGAACTCTCACGTTCAGTTTTTCCATCGAGGCTTGGCTTGCCTGCCAGGTGATAAGCGGCGACGGAACGGCTGCCACCGGGGCAGGCGATTTGGACCCGTGGAGACAGCGCATACGGGGTAGACCAATGGCCGGGAGGCAAGGCGGCGATGATGCTGGATTTAAGCGGCGTATGAACTGGTTGCGGTTATGCCACGCCGCCTGCTTGCGAGGGGCGCGGACTCTATTAGGGGGCGAAGCATGGCAATCATCGTCTGCCCCGTGCTTGGCGCCGCGACGTTCCGACTATTTGTCGCTGCCTTTTGGACAGCAGCCGGATTCCAGGTCCCTGAGGATCGGGCAGTCCGGCCGGTCGTTACCCTGGCAGGTATCGACCAGCTCTTGCAAAGAGTCGCGCAGGCCTACTAGCTCCTCGATCTTTTTGTTAAGCGCGTCGATATGAGCGCCGGCCAGAGCTTTGACGTCGGCGCTTGCGCGCTGGCGGTCCTGCCAGAGGGCGAGCAGTTTGCTCACTTCGTCCAACGAGAAGCCCATGTCTCGCGACCGTTTGATAAAGGCCAGGCGGTGCAGGTCTTCTTCGCCATAGAGGCGATAGCCGTTGGCACTGCGCCCGGCAGGGGCGATCAGGTCGATGGACTCGTAGTAGCGAATCATCTTCGCCGAAAGACCGCTTTTCGTTGCTGCTTGGCCAATGTTCATACGCACTCCAGGCATGTCGGTGATGGCTGGCTGAGCGCCCCGGGTTTTGCAGGCGCTCGAATCGAGGGCTAGGCCATCAATCTTCTGGTTTCCAGCGCTTAAGCAGCAGGGCGTTGCTCACCACGCTGACGCTCGACAAGGCCATCGCCGCGCCAGCCACCACCGGGCTGAGAAAGCCGAAGGCGGCGAGCGGAATGCCCACCAGGTTGTAGATAAAGGCCCAGAACAGGTTCTGCTGGATCTTGCGGTAGGTGCGCCGGCTGATCTCCAGCGCCGCCGGTACCAGGCGTGGGTCGCCACGCATCAGGGTAATGCCGGCCGCATGCATGGCTACGTCGGTACCACCGCCCATGGCGATGCCAACATCCGCCGCAGCCAGAGCCGGCGCATCGTTTATGCCGTCGCCGACCATCGCCACCACGGCGCCGCCCTTTTTCAGCTCTGCCACGGTGGCGGCCTTGTCCGCCGGCAGCACTTCGGCATGCACGTCGTTGATGTGCAGTGCTTCTGCCACCACCCGCGCGCTGCCCCGGTTGTCGCCGGTGATCAAGTGGCTGCGGATATTCCGCGCCGCGAGCCCGGCAATCGCCGCTGCGGCGCCGTCCTTGAGGCTGTCACCGAAAGCAAACAGGCCGAGGATGCGCGGCTCGGGCGTCTGTTCCACCAGCCAGGACAGGGTGCGGCCCTCGGCTTCCCAGCGCTGGGCGGTTTCCAGCAGCTCGCCCGGCTGCAGGCCGTACTCTTCGAGCATGCGCCGGTTGCCCAGCGCCAGCTGCTGACCATCCAGCGTTCCGGTGATGCCGCGGCCGCTCAGGGCCTGGCTCTTCTGCACATCCGGCACGGCGATACCGTCGGCTTCGCAGCGCTCCAGCACGGCGCGCGCCAGTGGGTGTTCGCTGCCACGCTGCAGGGCGCCGGCCAGGCGCAGTATCCGCGCTTCGTCGCCGTCCACGGCATGCAGGTGGATGATCTGCGGCTTGCCGGAGGTGAGCGTGCCGGTCTTGTCGAAGGCCACCGCCGTGACCGCATGGGCGACTTCCAGCGCTTCGGCGTCCTTGATCAGGATGCCGTGGCGCGCCGCCACGCCGGTGCCGGCCATGATCGCCGCCGGTGTGGCAAGGCCGAGGGCGCACGGGCAGGCGATGACCAGCACGGCCACCGCGTTGATCAGTGCAACTTCGGCCGGCGCGCCAGTGAGCAACCAGCCGATCAGGGTGAACACGGCTATCACCAGCACCGCCGGGACGAACACCTGGCTGACCCTGTCCACCAGCTTCTGGATCGGTGCCTTGGCCGCCTGGGCGTCTTCCACCAGGCGGATGATCCGCGCCAGCACGGTCTCGCCACCGAGCGCGGTGGTGCGCACCAGCAGGCGCCCCTCGCCATTGATCGCGCCGCCGGTGATGCGGTCGCCCGGCGTCTTGTTCACCGGCAGGCTCTCGCCGCTGATCAGTGCTTCGTCGGCCTGGCTTTCGCCTTCGAGCACTTCGCCGTCCACCGGGAAACGCTCGCCGGGCTTGACCAGCACCAGGTCGTCCAGGCGCAGCGCGGCGATGGCGACGTCTTCCTCGCGGCCGTCGACTACCCGTGTCGCGCGGTCTGGGCGCAAGGCTTCGAGCGCGCGAATGGCGGCGCTGGTCTGGCGCTTGGCGCGGCTTTCCAGGTATTTGCCCAGCAGCACCAGAGCGATCACCACCGCCGAGGCCTCGAAATACAGGTGCGGCATCTGCCCGGCTGGTGCTGCCCACCATTGATAGAGGCTCAGGCCGTAACCGGCGCTGGTGCCGATGGCGACCAGCAGGTCCATGTTGCCGGCACCAGCGCGCACGGCCTTCCAGCCGGCGACGTAGAAGCGCGCACCGAGGACGAACTGCACCGGCGTGGCGAGCAGGAACTGGATCCATGCCGGCAGCATCCAGTGCTGCCCGAACAGCTCGCCGAACATCGGCAGCACCAACGGTGCGGCCAGCAGCAGGCCGGCGATCACCGCCCAGCGTTCGCGCTGCAGGCGCCGCTCGGCATCCTCTTCCGGGCGCTGCCGGCTGCCGGCGCTTGCCTTGTAGCCGGCGGCCTCGACCGCCTGGATCAGCGCAGCCGGGTCCGGCGTGCCGATCACTTCGACATGCGCGCGCTCGCTGGCCAGGTTCACCGCGGCGCTGCGTACACCGGGCACCTTGAGCAGCGCCCGCTCGACCCGGCCGACGCAGCTGGCGCAGGTCATGCCTTCGATGTTCAGCTCGATGCTCTGCAGCGGCACGCCGTAGCCGGCTTTTTCCACGGCGGTGATCAGTGCCGCCATGCCCAGGTCATCGCCTTCGACGCGCACCTGTTCATTGGCCAGATTGACATTGGCCGCGGCGACGCCGGGTACCTTGAGCAGGGCCCGCTCGACGCGGCCGGCGCAGCTGGCGCAGGTCATACCGCTGACCGGCAGCGTATGGGTGGCGCTGGACATGGTAGAGACTCCTCGGGATTGCGATGGCCGCAGGATCGACCTTAACCCTATGGCAAGGTCAACACCATGATCTGCGACAGCAGGGGCCTTGACCTTGCCCGGGTGGCAAGGTCGAGAATCGGCGCAATCACCAGCCGAGGAGAGCGACGATGCAAGTATTCAACGTGAGCGGAATGACCTGCAGCCACTGCGAGCGTGCGGTAACCCAGGCCATTCAGGCGCTGGACCCACAGGCTCAGGTGCAGGTGGACCTGGCGGCCGGAACCGTGCAGGTGCAGAGCAGTGCCAGCGAGCAGGCGATCCGTGAGGCGATCAGTGAAGAGGGTTATCAGGTGAGCTGATAGCTCAACCGGCGAGCTGGTCGGGGTCATCCGGCCAGTCGCGGACCAGGCCGCGGAATAACGGGTCGATCAATGCCTTGGTATCGACCTCCGGTGCGAACAATTCGGTGTCGCGCGTCCAGTCGGTGAACAACCCGACCACCATGGCATGCAGCGAGAGTGCAGCAAGGCGAGGCGTTACGCCGGGACGTAAGCACGCCGAGGCATTGCGCAGCAGGTTCTCGCACAGGTCGATGAACTGATTGATGAAGGCGTGGTGGCGCTCTTCGGCTTCGCGCAGCTCATCGGTGAACTCGCACTTGTGCAGCAGGATGGTGAAGATCCGGCGCTTCTGCTCGTTGCTTGCCAGCGCGCTGATGGCCTCGACCGTCAGGTTGCGCAGGGCGATCAGTGCTAGCAGCGGTTGTTGCTGATTGCAACTGCACAGGCGCTCGGTCATCTGCTCAGGCGGCAGACGAATCTGATTGAGCATTTCGTGGAACAGATGTGCCTTGTTCTGGAAGTGCCAATACACCGCCCCTCGCGTCACACCGGCGTCACGGGCAATCTGGTCGAGACTGGTGTGGGCCACCCCCTTGTCCAGAAACAGCCGCTCGGCAGAGGCGAGGATGGCAATACGGGTTTTCTCGGCTTCTTCTTTGGTTCGGCGCATGGGCAGGTTCAGGCAGATAACGGCTGCTTCGGGCGTCCAGCAGCGATGGATGCGGCCAGTGTAACGGTGCATCTCGTCGTGATGCATGTTTACAAACGACGGTGTATGTAACAGCATCTTGCATGTCGGTGTAAATGCCCGCGTATGGTCGATGTCCAATGGACGCTCTCGGCCACGTCTCTTTTTCAGCTTGTGAGCCTCTGATGTCTCTGCGGATTCTCCTCATACTGGGTGCGCTCAGCGCGTTCGGCCCCCTGGCGATCGACATGTACCTGCCGGCCTTTCCCTTGCTGGCGGAGTCGTTCGGCACCAGCGTCGATCACGTGCAGCTTTCTCTGGCGGCCTATTTCATCGGCTTGGCCATCGGCCAGCTGGTATACGGGCCGCTGGCCGATCGTTACGGGCGACGCGGCCCGCTACTGATCGGCGTGGTGCTGTTCACCCTGGCGTCACTGGCCAGCGCCTTTGCGCCGTCCATGGACTGGCTGATCGGCATACGTTTCGTCCAGGCGCTCGGCGGCTGTGCCGGCATGGTGGTGGCGCGGGCTGTGGTGCGCGACCTGTGCGATCCGATGACCAGCGCCAAGGTGTTTTCGCAGCTGATGCTGGTGATGGGGCTGGCGCCGATCCTCGCGCCGGTGGCGGGCGGGGCCTTGCTGGCCTCGTTCGGCTGGCCTTCGATCTTCATCCTGCTGACGTTGTTCAGCGCGATGTGCCTGGTGGCGGTCACGCTCTGGCTACCGGAAACCTATCCGGCCGGGCTGCCGCGCCAGCCGATGTCCGGCGCGCTAGGGCAGTACCTGCGCCTGTTCCGCGATCGCTTTTTTATCGGCCACGTACTGACCGGCGCGCTGTGCATGGCCGGCATGTTCGCCTACATCACCGGTTCGCCGTTCGTTTTCATCGAGCTGTACGGCGTCAAGCCGGAGCATTTCGGCTGGCTGTTCGGTATCAATGCGGCGGGCTTCATCCTGATGGCGCAGGTCAACGTGCGACTGGTTCGCTGGCGCGGGCCGGAGTTCTGGGTGCGGCGTTGGGTGTGGTTCTTCTTCGGCAGTGCGCTGGCGTTGCTGGCGGTTGCAGCGGCGCAGCCGGAATCGCTCTGGCCGTTGCTGATTCCGCTGTTCTGCTGTGTGTCCTGCCTCGGCTGCCTGCTGCCCAATGCCACCGCCTGCGCCATGGCCGATCAGCGCGCCAATGCCGGCAGCGCCTCGGCCCTGCTCGGCAGCATGCAGTTCACCATCGCAGCCATCGCCGCTTCCGCGGTGGGGGCGCTGCACAACGGCACGGCGGTGCCGCTTGCGGCAATCATCAGCCTGTGCGGCTTGCTGGCAACGGTCGTGGCTTACACCACGGCGCGCGCCAGCACGGAATGATGATCAGGCACTGAGTGGCAAAGGATGCGGCGCCTGCAGGCGACGGCGCAGGGTCTCGACGAAGGCGCGTGCCTCGGCTTCGCTGCGAAAGGTGACTTTCTGCCGGTCGAGGCTCACCTGCCAGGCGCTGTCGGGGTAGGGCGTCAGGGGACGGACGAGAATGTTCATGGCGATCTCCTCGTGAAGTAGACGCGGCACAGTCTAGGCGCTGCCATGACCCGCGGGGCGAGCCATGGTGTCGCATGTGGACAGCGCCGCGACGGCCGGGGCTCAGTAGGCTAGCCGTGCGTCCAGACTGTTCTGCGCTAGGCGGCGAGCCTGTTCCTCGGTCATGCCCAGGCTTTCGTGCAGCGCGACGAAGTTCTCCGTCACATAGCCGCCGAAGTAGGCCGGATCATCGGAATTCACCGTGACCTTCACGCCCTGCTCTAGCAGCTGGAGGATGTTGTGCTGGCGCATGTCGTCGAACACCTTGAGCTTGGTGTTGGACAGCGGGCAGACCGTTAGCGGGATCTGTTCCTCGATCAGCCGGGCGATCAGCTTCGGATCTTCGGCCGCACGCACGCCGTGGTCGATACGGCTGACCTTGAGCATATCCAGTGCCTGCCAGATGTACTCGGGCGGGCCTTCCTCGCCGGCATGGGCAACGGTCAGGAAGCCTTCGGCACGCGCCTTGTCGAACACGCGCTGGAACTTGCTCGGCGGGTGGCCGACTTCGGAGCTGTCGAGGCCGACGGCGAAGAAGGCGTTGCGATAGGGCAGCGCCTGTTCCAGGGTCTTGAAGGCTTCCTCTTCCGGCAGGTGGCGCAGGAAGCTGAGGATCAGCCCGCTGCTGATGCCCAGCAGTTCACGTCCGTCAGCAAGCGCCGCGCTGATGCCGTTGAGCGCGGCCTCGAACGGCACGCCGCGATCGGTGTGGGTCTGCGGGTCGAAGAAGGGCTCGGTGTGCACGACGTTCTGCTCTTCGCACTTTTGCAGGTAGGCCCAGGTCAGGTCGTAGAAGTCCCGCTCGGTGCGCAGCACGTCGGCGCCGGCATAGTAGAGGTCGAGGAATTCCTGCAGGTTGCCGAAATTGTAGGCGCTGCGCAGGGCTTCGACGTCGTTCCAGGGCAGGGCGATCTTGTTGCGCTCGGCAAGGCGGAACATCAGTTCAGGCTCCAGCGAGCCCTCCAGGTGCAGGTGGAGTTCGGCCTTGGGCAGGTTGTTGAGCCAGTCGTGCATCGCGAAATTCTCGTCTTGCGGGTGTGCGGGCATTCTATCGGTGGGTTGGAGCAACTGATATGCCAGCTGACCACTTTGTCCCGCCTAGCACCCGTGGATGACAGCCGGATGACCGCTTCATGGCCATTGGCGCGGTTTGGCGATTAATTGACCAGCGGTCTGCAGCCCAGTTCTGACGGGGGCTGGCGAGGTTGTTCCCAATGTTATCCACAGAGTTCTCCACTCAATTCGGGCATAACCTCAAGCTGGCAGAACGCAATTGATGGCAATACGTCATTCGCGGACCGATCAGTCAAAAAACGCAGTAATTCAAGCGCTTAACGCACCTCATTGGGGCGTTTAAAGCACGCTGATCAAAAAATGTGCAGTTTTCTCAAGCGCCCGCGGCAAGCGCTTCGCAGACGGCCATACAATTGTTATCCACAATTACGTCCACAGTATTTGTGGGCAACGACGCGTCTAGTTCATGGCTTCTAGCTGGCTGCGCCCGCGGGTGATATCAGTAAGCAATCTATCCAGCGGCTGCAGCTGAGCGGCGGGAAGAGCAATCTCCAGCGTCGCGCCTTCGGCATCGAAATGCTCGGCTTCCAGCAGCGCTTCGAATTCCGCCAGGCGTGCCTTGAACAGCGCCAGCTCGGCGAAGCGACAATGGCAGCGGCAGCGCGAGCGCGATACCAGCTCGCTGCGTTCGCCGGCCTGCAGGCACTTCGCCGTGGTGCCGCCATAGGCACGGGCCAGGCCGCCAGTGCCAAGCTTGATGCCGCCGAACCAGCGAATGACTACCACCGCGACCTGGTCGAAGTCCTGCCCTTCGATGGCGGTGAGCATCGGCCGACCCGCCGTGCCGCCGGGCTCGCCGTCGTCGCTGAAACGGTACTGGTTGCCGATCTTCCACGCCCAGCAGCTGTGGGTCGCCGTGGGATCGCTGACCGCCTGGACGAACGCCTGTGCTTCCTCCGGGCTTTGCACCGGTGCGGCCTTGGCCAGGAAGCGGCTTTTGCTGATGACTTCCAGCAATTCGCAGGGAGCGGAGAGGGTGAAAGGCATGGCAATTACGGCGTCGGTAATGGTTTGCGGGGCGGCCATTGTAACGGCGCTGCCGTGGCTGCGCTGCGCCATGCTGCAAGAGGCCATCCGGCGAACGGATTGAACTTCGCCGGACCGTCCAACCCCTATCTAGTAGGCGCGGTTCGCGTGGCCTGGAGAGGGCCCCGCCGTACTGCATTCCGCTGGCACACCAGATGGAGGACATTCCATGCTCAATTCCAGTTACCAGTCATGCATCCAGGCCTGTTCCAATTGCGCCCTAGTCTGCGAGACCTGTGCGGCATCCTGCTTGCGCGAGGACGATGTGAAGATGATGGCGCGCTGCATCGAGCTCGATCGTGACTGTGCCGACATGTGTGCGATCGCTGCAGTGCTGATGACCCGCGACAGCCCCTATGCCAGGGCCTTCTGCAAACTCTGCGCGCAGGTCTGCCGTGATTGCGCCGCGGAGTGCGGCCAGCATAAGCACGATCATTGCCAGGCCTGCGCCGAAGCCTGCCGCAAGTGTGCTGACGAGTGCGAAAAGATGGCCGCGTGATCGGATCTTGTCGATCCGAAGGGCCGCAGTTGCGGCCCTTTTGCTTTAGCCCAGCCAGTCCAGCGTCAGGATCAGGCGGCGCTCGGAGCTGGTCGCCTGCGGCGAGCGGTGAATGATTCCGGCGCCTTCGTTACCTAGCCATTTCTCTCCCTTGAACAACGCCACGTCGCCAGCGCCGAGCTGCTGGATGGCAGCCGGGTCGGTCGGCTCGGCGGCCGGATCACCCAGACGCCGACGCGGCATACCGCCCTCATGAAGCCATTCGCTACCTGCGCCGGCGTAGGTGGTGATCAGTCGCAGGGGGACATGATCGACGTGAAAGCGCGGGCACATGGGCTTGTCCAGCATGCGCAGACGCAAGCCAATGCGCCGCGCATCGACCAGGCAGCTGAACGCCCGCACCAGCCAGGCCACGTCGGCGACGAAACCGGCATGGCCGGCAAGGTCCCGATAGGCCGCCGCCAGGGTTGGCAGCTGCAGCTCACCGTCGCCGGCCGGTTCGAGCGCCAACGATTCCGCCAGCGGTTTGCCCAGGGCCAGGAGAGTGTCGGCGAACTCGGCTATGTGCAGCGGCAGCTGGCGCTGCCATACGGCGAGGTTGACGCCATCGTTCAGCGTTTCGCCGAGTATCGCGGGAGAATCGCCCAGCAGCTGGCGTGGCTGTGGGCGAATGATCTGCTGCGCCAGCATCAGGCGACCTGCTCGTGCCAGGGGCCGAACGGGTCCGGCAGGCGCAGCCAGCCGGTGACGCCCACGGCCCACTCGCTGTCGTTCAGCAGGCAGGCGTCGAGTTCGCGGCGCAGCTGGTCGAAGTTGATGTTCTGCCCGATGAAGACCAGCTCCTGGCGGCAGTCGCCGAACTCACCGCGGGACTTGGCCAGGATTGCCGTGCGGCTTTCGCTGTCGCTCGGCCAGGCCGATTCCGGGGTGAAGTGCCACCAGCGCCCGGCGTAGTCGTAGCGCATCAGCCCGCCCGCTTGGGACCAGCTGCCGGCTTCCTCGGGGCGGCTGGCCAGCCAGAAGAAGCCCTTGGAGCGCAGCAGGCGGCCGTTGCTCCACTCGCGGTTGAGAAAGTTATAGAAGCGCTGCGGGTGGAACGGCCGGCGCGCCAGGAAGGCGGTGGAGGCGATGCCGTATTCCTCGGTTTCCGGCACATGCTCACCGCGCATTTCCTTGAGCCAGCCCGGCGCCTGGGCGGCGCGTTCGAAGTCGAAACGGCCGGTGTCGAGGATTCGGTCGAGCGGCACCTGGCCCATGCTCATCGGCAGAATCTCGGCATGGGTATTGAGCCGACCGAGAATGGCGGTCAGCTCTTCACGTTCGGCGGCGGAAATCAGGTCGATCTTGCTGATCAGGATGACGTCGGCGAACTCCACCTGCTCGATCAGCAACTCGGTGACCGAGCGCTCGTCGTCCTCGCCAAGGGTTTCGCCGCGGTTGGCTAGGCTTTCTGCCTCTTGGAAGTCACGCAGGAAATTAACCCCGTCGACTACCGTGACCATGGTGTCCAGGCGAGCCAGATCGGCCAGGCTCTGACCCTGTTCATCGCGGAAAGTGAAGGTCTCGGCCACCGGCAGCGGTTCGGAAATCCCGGTGGACTCGATCAACAGGTAGTCGAAACGGCCTTCGCGGGCGAGCTTGCCGACTTCCTCAAGCAGGTCTTCGCGCAGGGTGCAGCAGATGCAGCCGTTGCTCATCTCCACCAGCTTTTCTTCGGCACGATTGAGGCTGACGCCGCGCTGCACCTCGTTGCCGTCGATGTTGATCTCGCTCATGTCGTTGACGATCACCGCGACGCGGCGGCCTTCGCGATTCTTCAGGATGTGGTTGAGCAGGGTGCTCTTGCCGGCACCGAGGAAGCCGGACAGGACGGTTACGGGGAGGCGGTTCATGGCGGTCTCTCAGGCGGATCGTTGGTGTTTTTCGCGCTGTTCCTGGCGTTGTTTCGCCTCGATGGACAGCGTCGTGGTGGGGCGTAGCAACAGGCGCTGCAGACCGATGGGTTCGCCAGTCTCGGCGCACCAGCCGTATTCGCCGCGGGCGATGCTGTCGAGTGCATCGTCGATCTTGTCCAGCAGCTTCTTCTCACGTTCAAGCACACGCAGCTGCCACTGGCGCTGTTCTTCGGCGCTGCCGATGTCGGCTGGATCGCTGCTGGGTTCAACTTCGCGCAAGGCGTCGAATTCCTCGGCGATGCGGCTCTGCAATTCTTGGCGCTGTTGCAGTAGCAAGTCGCGGAAGAAGGCCTGTTGTTCGGCGTTCATGTACGCCTCGGCGGGTTGGGCGAGTAGTTCGGCTTCGGTCATGAGCGGGTGCCCGGCAAGGTTGATTGATTAGTTATAACATAACGTTTATGGCTGATACGAGTGCGTATCGGGTAGTGCCAGGCATTGCGCAACAGATGGGTAGGCTTGGATTGGGTTACGACGATGTTTGCGATAGCGGTCTTGTCGCCGGCTTGGGGCGAGTTGGCGCGCTCTGGTGGGCTGAAGCCCACCCTACGAGGGATGCGACGTGGAGCGCAGGCACAGAAGGCTTCGAGGTTTTGTAGGGTGGGCTTCAGCCCACCGCATTCTGCACCGTGGATGCGCCCAAGCCCGCCCGATGGGAGAGCATTCGTTTGCTCAGCTGCTTGAAAGCCCGTGGTAGTTGCGGCCGAAGTACACCAGCGCATCGCTGCTGTCGCGGCGGTACACGGCGAGCACCTCGCAGTAGAGGATGTCGTGGGTGCCGACGCTGGCGCTGTGGCTGATGCGGCAGTCGAACGACACTGTGGCGCCGTCGAGCAGCGGCGAACCGGTCACGCCGGTGCTCCATTGCGCTGCGGCGAAGCGCTCGGCCATGGGCGTCTTGCCGCCGAACAGGTTGGACAGGTCCCGCTGCGCACCGGCCAGGGTGTTCACGCACAACTGCCCGTTGGCGGTGACGATCGGATGCGCCGATGCGCTGCGGTTCAGGCACACCAGCAGCGTCGGCGGTTCGTCGGTGACGCTGCACACCGCGGTGGCGGTGAAGCCGGCACGGCCGCTGGGGCCGTCGGTGGTAATGATGTTGACCGCCGCGGCCAGGCGCGCCATGGCATCACGATAATCCTCACGAATCACTGGAGCGCTGAATTGACTGGTGGTTTCGCATTGAGCCAGTTGCATGGTCGGTTCTCCATCAGGCGAGGACGCAGGCGCGGTCGAAGGGCAGGCGTGGCAGGCGGTCGCGCAGCTTGCTGGCATCGCCGTAGCCGAGGTTGATCAGCAGATTGGATTTCCAGCTCGTGCCGGCGAAGAAGGCCGCATCCAGTGCCTTGCCGTCGAAGCCAGACATCGGTCCGCAATCGAGCCCCAAAGCTCGGGCAGCGAGGATCAGATAACCGGCCTGCAGCGAGCTGTTGCGCAGTGCGTTCTCGGTGATCAGTGCCGGCTGGCCGGCGTACCAGCTGCGCGCGTCGGCGAAGGGAAACAGCTCCGGCAGGGTTTCCGGGAAGTCCTCGTCATAGGCGACGATCACCGTCACCGGCGCGGCCAGGGTCTTTTCCAGATTGCCCTTGGACAGGCAGGGCGCGAGCTTCTGCTTGCCCTCGGCGCTGCGCACGAAGACGAAGCGCGCCGGGCAGCTGTTGACCGCGGTCGGACCGAGGCGGACGTGTTCGTAGAGCTGTTCGAGCAGGGCATCCGGTACCGTTTTGTCCAGCCAGGCGCTGTGGGTGCGGGCCTCGCTGAACAGTGTGGCGAGGGCATTCGAGTCGATGGGGGCGTGCATGTTCGGGTCCTCAGGCTGCTGCGACCTGGCCGCATTGCTCGGCAAGATGGTCCAGCAGTATCTGGTTGAAGGGTTCGCTGTCGCTGACGCTGGACGCGTGGCCACCGTAGTTCAGCAGCGCCAGCTGTGCGTTGGGCATGACGTCGGCCAGGTGCTGCGAACGCTGCCAGGGCACCAGCATGTCGTCGCGGTTGGCGATCAGCAGGGTCGGGGTGGTGATGCGCGGCAGCTCGGCCTCGATATCGAAGGCCAGCAGCGCCTCGATGCGCCGCACCAGATTCATCGTCGGTGGAAAATGCGCCAGTGCATGGGCATCGTCGCGTGCCAGTCGCTCGCTGTTGGCCGCGATCCAGTCGGCCGGGTAGAGGAACAGCGACTGCGCCTGTATATAGGCTGCCGGGCCGCTGTCGTGCAACAGCTTCAGGCGTACTGCGAAACAGCGCGCACTGTGCGGGTTGGGGCTGCTCCAGGCATTGATCGGCACCAGGCTCTGCAACAGCTGCGGCCGCAGCAGGGCGATCTGCAAGCCGATCAGCCCGCCGAGTGCATGGCCGATGAAATGGCAGCGGCGGATGCCCAGGGTATCCAGCAGCTCCAGCAATTCCACTGCCATGGACTCGATGGAATAGCCCGCCGGCAGGTTCGCCGGGCTCCTGTTGGTCCCTAACTGATCGTAGACCAGCACCCGGTAGTCCTGGGTCAGAGCGGGCAGCTGCGGCGTCCAGAAGGCAGCGGCGCCGCCGAGGCCGGAACTGAGCACCAGGGTCGGTGCATCCGGCTCCATGCGGCCATGAAGTTCGTAGTGCATGTCACTCCCTCCGCGAGGTCGATCAGCGGGCCGCCGGCGTGCCGGCTGACCCGCTCTGGTAGGCGCTATTGGCCGACGTGGGCGATGCTGGCGATCTCGATCAGCGCATCGGGCTTCACCAGCCCGCATTGGATGCAGTAGCGCGCGGGCTTCTCGCCGGGGAAGTACTCGGCGTACACCTCGTTGACCTTGGCGTAGTTGGCCCAGTCGGTGAGCATGATCATGTTGAAGGTGACGTCGTCCATGTTGCCGCCGGCAGCCTCGACGACGCCCTTGATGGTTTCCAGCACATGGCGGGTCTGGGCGGCGGCGTCGCCGACGTGGACCACGTTGTTGTCCTTGTCGAACGGCAGGGTGCCGGAGACGTAGAGCACGCCATCGGCCATGGAGCCGGGCACGTAGGGCGCGAGCGGTTTGCCGGTGCCGGCGGGGATGATCGATTGCTTGGGCATGTGGTTGATTCCTTGCAAGGCATTCAGGCGAACCCGGCGGACGCCTCTGCGGGCGTCGCGGTCGGGCACTTGGGGTAATCAGCTGGCGACCGCCACCTCTGGCGTGGTCGCGAAGCTCTGGCAGAAGGCGTCGACGCTGGACACCCAGCCGAAGAACGTTTCGATGTTGTACAGCGCCGCCTGCTGGGCGAATTCCGGCCCGGCCTGGTGGGTGGCATCGGCCAGCACCACACCGAAGTACTCCAGGTGGAAGCCGTCGCGCAGCGTCGATTCCACGCACACGTTGGTGGCGATGCCGGTGAACACCAGGTTGCGGATGCCACGGGCACGCAGGGTGCTGTCCAGCTGTGAATTGAAGAAACCGCTGTAGCGCGGCTTGGGCACCAGGATGTCGCCGGGCCGCGGCGCCAGTTCGTCCACCAGCGCGTAATCCCAACCGCCCTTGGCCAACAGTGTGCCGGCCAGTTCCGGGCGCTTGCGCATGGTCTTCAGCGCGTTGGACTTGTGCCAGTTCGGCGAGCCCGGCCCGCCCGCCTCGACGTACCCGTTGTCCCAGCCGTTCTGCAGAAAGATCACCTGCATGCCCGCGGCGCGGGCCGCGTTCAGCGCCTGGCGGATCTTCTCGATCACCGGCTGGGTCGCCGACACATCGAAACCTGCAAGGTCGAGATAGCCGCCGCGGCTGGCGTAAGCGTTCTGCATGTCCACCACGATCAGCGCGGTTTCGCTCGCCTTCATCGCCAGCGGCTCGGGCCGCGCCGGCAGCCGCACGGGTTCATCGGGCGCGCTCAGGCTGTAGCCCGAGATCTGTTCGACGGCGCTCATCAGGCCGACTCCTTCAGCGCGTTGATGTGCCGGCGGCTCTGCATCAGCGGCTGGATCTTCTGGCCAAAGGCTTCGACGCCCTCGAGGAAATCGTCGAAGGTCAGCATCACGCCCTGCATGCCGGGCACCGTGGCGATCTCATCGAGCATCCTCGCTACATTGGCGTAGGAACCCACCAGCGTGCCCATGTTGATGTTCACTGCCGAAGTCGGGTCGGCCATCTGCCGGATGTTGCTGTCGGCGCCCTTGTCGGCGGCACCCTGCTCGCCAAGCCAGGCGATGGCTTCCTCATCCGCGCCGGCCTTGTAGTGCTCCCACTTGGCGCGGGCGGCTTCGTCGGTTTCGTCGGCGATCACCATGAACAGCACACAGGAGGTGACGTGGCGGCCAGTCTTCTCAGTGGCCTTGAGCAGCCGCTCGGTGGCCGGGGCGAAGGCGGTGGGGGTGTTCACGCCCTTGCCGAAGCAGAAGTTGTAATCGGCGTACTGCGCCGAGAAGGCCATGCCGGCGTCCGAGGAGCCAGCGCAGATGATCTTCATGTCCGCCTGGGGTTTCGGGCTGACGCGGCAGTCCTCCATCTGGAAGTGCTCGCCCTTGAAGTCGCTACGCCCGGTGGCCCAGAGGTCGCGCAGCACCTGGGCGTACTCTCCGAGATACTGGTAGCGCGTGCCGAAGAATTCGTCGCCCGGCCACATGCCCATCTGGCTGTATTCCGGCTTCTGCCAGCCGGTGACGAGATTCACGCCAAAGCGCCCGCCGGAGATCGAGTCGATGGTCGAAGCCATGCGCGCGACGATGGCCGGCGGCAGAGTGAGCGTTGCGGCGGTGGCGAACAGCTGGATCTTGCTGGTGACGGCAGCCAGGCCCGCCATCAGCGTGAAGGACTCCAGGTTGTGTTCCCAGAATTCGGTTTTGCCGCCGAAGCCGCGCAGCTTGATCATCGACAGCGCGAAGTCGAAGCCGTAGCCCTCGGCCTTCTGCACGATGGCCTTGTTCAGCTCGAAGCTCGGCATGTACTGCGGCGCATTCTCGGAGATGAGCCAGCCGTTGTTGCCGATCGGAATGAAAACACCAACATCCATGGGTAGCACCTCTGTACGCAATGGCTAGAAAGCGCTGCCCGAACGTGACGGGCAGGGTCGCAAGTGCATTAGCAGGATGCAGGCCAGAATCTGATTTAGCTTTTGAATCAAGGGGATGAGTTATTTAGGTGGCGTAATGTGGACCATTTGGTCTGAATCGGAGCACCTGGTTTGTGCGCGACGCACGAAGATCGTGCAAGCGCTGCTCTTCTTCGTTGCTCGTGCGCCACACGCTCACCGCGCTACAGTAGCGGCTCGTACGAACCCATCCGGTAATCCCGTGACAGATCAGCCTCCCGTTCCGCCCCGCAAGCGCCTCACTGCCAGCAAGACCCCTCGGCTCAAGGGTGCAACCCGCGTACCAAGCGCCAGCGCCCAGGACCGCCGCCTGCGCATGATCGAAAGCAAGCGCACCAGCATCCTCCAGGCCGCGCTCGAGCTGTTCTCCCGCTTCGGCCTGCACGGCACCAGCCTCGATCAGGTGGCGACCCAGGCAGACGTCTCCAAGACCAACCTGCTGTACTACTTCGGCAACAAGGAAGAGCTGTACACCAACGTCCTGCGGCAGCTGCTGGAGGTCTGGTTACAGCCACTGCAAGCATTCAGCGTTGAGCAGGACCCAGTCGAGGCGATCAGCGAATACCTGCGGGTCAAGCTCGAACTCTCCCGCGACCATCCCGCCGAATCGCGGCTGTTCTGCATGGAGATCATGCAGGGCGCGCCATTGCTACTGGGCGAGCTACAGCAGCCGCTGCATGACCTGGTCGAGAACAAGGTCGCCGTGATCCAGGCCTGGGTCGACGCCGGCAAGCTCGCACCCATCGCGCCGCATCACCTGATCTTCTCGCTCTGGGCGACCACCCAGCACTACGCCGACTTCCGCGTGCAGGTCGAGGCGGTGGCCGGCAAGACGCTGGATGATCCGGCGTTCTTCGAGGAAACGCTCAAGAGCTTGCAATCGCTGATACTCAATGGGGTGAGGCCGCGTTGAGCCGAATGGAAGTTCCGTTAAAAGAGCGACTGGCTCATTCGCCCGCTACATAGGCTCAGCAACGGCAAAACCACCCGTTACGGGCGGGCGCTGAGTCGTATTTAGATAAAAAAGTTACCAACCAGCTGGTCGATGTGCGCCAGCCGTGTAAAGTATGTTCCTACGGTTGAACGACTCACCTGCTGGCAAGAATTCACGCCCGCTAAATCACATATCGGATTCAGTGAACATGAACAGAAAAATTGAAGCTTACGGAGTTAAGGCTGTAAAACGACCTAAGATCCAAGCGGTGAAGTTTCTTGATCTATCGGGAATATCCGGGCAACAGATCGTCAAGTCTGAAACGAAACTAGTCCTAAGAACACATAAGCAGACTTTTAAAAAGTTGGCTGATATGTGATGAATTTGATTTTCTTTCCGTTCGAACGGGTTGTTGAAATAAACTCATTCATTCTTGTGCATGAACCTGGAATGAAAGGTTCGGTTGATATCGGCAAGCTTCAGGGTGCCTTGGGACGTATCGATAACGCAATCGCTTATGAAGGGTTGGATGATGTATTTGAGATTGCGGCAAAATATGCGGCCTGCATATCGGTGGCGCACTCATTGCCTGACGCAAACAAGCGAACCGCGCTCGCAGTCGCATTGGAGTACCTTTCATTGAACGACTATGAATTGAGCGAAGATAATGAACTCTTTGCGGATGCGTTAAGGGACCTGGTGCTGGGCGTTATTAACGAAGGGGACTTTGCTGACTTGCTCTATGCTCAATATGTTCAGGAAGCCGAGTCCAGTACATAGATTATTGGCAGCAGCCCCAACGTTATCTCTATTCACACCACCTGCTTCCGCCTATACCCCTGCGAAACCTGCACCAGTACCACCAGCGTCACGATCGGCAGCAGCCCGATATTCACCGCCGCCCAGCCCGCGTGCGCGATCAGCGCGCCGGAGGCGAACGACATCACCGCCGCGACGCTGCCGTTACTCAGCTCCATCAAGCCTTGCGCCCGTGCGCGCTCATCCAATGCATGGCCCTGTCCCAACTGCGTCGAGCCGGCGACAAGCATGAGGTTCCAACCGATACCGAGCAGGCAGCTGCTGACCATGAAGTGCCAGTGGCTGACGCCAAGCAGGGCGACGACTGCGCTTGCGATCAGCAGGCCACCGCCCACGCAGGCCACCATGCGGCTGCCCAGCCGGTCGACCAGAGGTCCGGCGACGAAGGCCGGCAGGAACATCCCGAGCATGTGCCACTGGATCACCTGGCCGCTGGCCTGTAGATCCATCCCCTCGCCATGCATCGCCAAAGGCGTTGCGTTCATCACCAGAATCATCAACCCGTGACCGGCGGCTGTGGTCAGCACCGCGGCCCTGATGGTCGGCCGAGAAAGCAGTTCGCGCCACGACACCCGCGACGGTGCGCTCGGTGATGCGCTTGCCGCGACAGTTGTGCTGAGGCCGGAGAGTACCGCTACACCCACTGCTGCCAGCGCAGCGATCAGCAGATAGGCGCCAGCGAAGGGTGTATCGATCAGTCCGCGAGCGGCATTGCCGAGCGAAGGGGCGACCAGCGCGGCGATCACGCCACCGCCGATCACACAGGCCGTGGCGCGGCCCTTGTAGGGTTCGCTAACCGCCTCCATCGCCGCAAAGCGGTAGTACATGGCCGATGCCTGATAACCGCCGATTAGCAAGGAACCGAGGCAGAGCAGGGTGAAACTGTCGAGCCGCAGCGATAGCGCGCTCATCAGCCCGCCAAGCACACCGGCCAGCGCGCCGAACAGAAAGCCAACTTTGCGTCCATGGCGCTGCATGAGCCAGGCGATCGGCTGCAGAGCGAGCAGGCCGCCAAGCATCAGCACCGCAAGCGGCAAAGACGCCAGGCTCGCGAAGGGTGCCAAGCGCAGGCCGACGATCGAAGTGAGGATGATGCCGGTCATCGAACAGGACCAGAACAGCGCCTGAGCCATGAACAAGCGAAACACCTGGGGGTTGCGGAAAAGTAGATGCATGAAGATCGCCTCGCGACGCTGGAAAACAGGCACAGCCGTGCCCGGCGATGTGCCAAGGGCCTGCTGTGAGCGAAAGGTGTGGTGCGTCGGGCTCAGCCGAAGCGCTGTGAGAAGTCCCGTGGGCTTACCGACAGGTGCTTCTGAAAGCTGCGCCGCAGGTTTTCCGGATGCCCGAAGCCGGTCAGCCGCGCCACCGTTGTGATCGAGGCTTCGGCGCTCAACAGCAAGCTGCGCGCTGCTTCCAGGCGCAGCCGCTCGATATAGCGACCCGGCCCCATACCGACTTCCTGATTGAACAGCCGGCACAACGTGCGTGGCGTCATGTGCGCCTGCTCAGCCAGGGCTTCGATGGAAAGGTCGTCGCCCAGATGTGCTGGCAGCCACTCAAGTAGCGTGGTCAGGCGGCCCACTGCGCTGTTGGGTGCTGCGAGCATCGGGCTGAACTGCGTCTGCCCGCCGGGCCTGCGCAGAAACATCACCAGCCGCTGGGCAACCGAGAGGGCCAGCGCACGGCCTAGGTCCGCCTCCACCAGGGCCAGCGCCAGGTCAATGCCCGCCGTGACGCCAGCCGAGCTGAACAGGTGCGCCGCAGCAGAATCAGCCGGATCAAAGGTATGCAGACTGTCGCCGTGCACCTCCACGGCCGCGTACTCGCCAAGGGCTTCGAGGTCTGCCCAGTGGGTGGTCGCCCTGCGCCCGTCGAACAGCCCGGCTTCGGCGAGGATCAACGCGCCGGAACACACCGATCCCAGCCGCCGCACCCGTTGCTCGGCGGCTCTAAGCCAATCCAGCAGGGGCCAGTTGTGCATCTGCGCGGTGACGCCAAGGCCACCCGGAACCAGCAGGGTATCCAACGATCCAGGATCGATTTCGGGCCAGGCTGCATCGGCGACCAACTTGAACCCCGCCGAAGTGGCAACGGCGCCTGGCGCCTCACCAAGCAGAAGGAGCTCGTAAGCAGCCGGCCAACCCTGCCGCTGCCGCTCGACATTGGCCGAGGCGAACACCTGCATCGGGCCGGTTACGTCCAGGCTCATGACATCGGGATAAACCAGGCAAGCGATGGTGCGAATAGCGTCCATGGTGCACCTCTAAGGGAAGATGGGCGCAGTGTGCGGCGGCTGGTGCGCTGTCACAATGACAAGGTTCCCACGGATCTTGCCACCGTCGCGGCAGTAAGCTCGGCTAACGGTGGTGCAGCCGCCACCGATTACCGTCTAGAGAACGCGGTTCGGAGCCCCTGTTCCTGGCATAAATAAAATCTAGATATTGACATTTATCGATATGAAGACGAGGATCGCGGCCTGGTGACAGTCGCGGAAGTACCGGGCTGCGCAGCACTTACTGGGGCGGCAATCACATCACGATGGCGCCGCCTAGGCGCCTTAATATCTATAATTCACGATATCTAAATATTACGTTATGAATCATACAGCACTCTTCACTCCCAGCTCGCTTGGCTCTTTCACGTTACGTAACCGCATCGTGTTGCCTCCGTTGACACGCTCGCGCAGTTCTCAGCCAGGCAATATTCCAAACGCGCTAATGGCCACCTACTACCGGCAACGAGCCAGTGCGGGTTTCATGGTGACGGAAGGCATTCAGATCGAGCCGCGTGGGCAGGGCTATGCCTGGACGCCCGGAATTCACAGTCCTGAGCAGGTTGAGGGCTGGAAGGCCATCACCCAGGCGGTGCATGACGAGGGCGGCGTGATTTTCGCCCAGCTGTGGCATGTCGGCCGTGTCTCGCACACCTCGCTGCAACCCGGCGGGGCACAGCCCGTTGCGCCGTCCGCTATCCCGGCGACCAACGTCAAGGTGTTCATCGAAACGGGACCTGGCGAGGGCGCGCTGGTGGATCCTTCGGTGCCGAGGGCTCTGTCCAATGCCGAAGTCAAAGAGCTGGTGCAGCTCTATGCCCAGGCCGCGCGCAACGCGATGGAGGCAGGCTTCGATGGCATCGAAATTCACTGCGCCAATGGCTATCTGGTCAACCAGTTCATCTCCGCTCACACCAACAGCAGGACCGACGAATACGGTGGCTCGCTGCAGAACCGACTGCGTTTTCTGCGCGAAGTGGTCCAGGCGATAGCCGATGCCATAGGTGCCGAGCGCATGGGCGTTCGTTTTGCACCTCTGTTCGCCAGTACTGATGAGGAGCGCGTCTACCTGGGCCTCGTGGAGCAAGACCCCCACGTGACCTACATCGAAGCGGTGAAGATTCTGCAAGCCATCGGCGTGGCTTACGTATCACTGGCGGAGGCCGATTGGGACACCGCGCCCGAGTTGCCCGGCAGCTTCCGCGAGGCAGTGCGTGCGGCGTTCAGCGGTACGATCATCTATGCGGGCAAATACACCCCCGAGCGTGCCGCTGCGGCAGTCGAGGCCGGCTGGGCGGATTTGATCGCCTTCGGCCGTCCTTTCATTGCCAACCCCGACCTGCCGGCGCGTATTGCCAACGGTTGGCCGATGAACTTGCTGGATGCCAGCAGCATGTATGGCGGCACCGAACAGGGTTACATCGACTACCCGGCGTACTCGCACTGAGTCGGCGTGCGTGCGCTCCAGTGGAGCGCACGCAGCCAGCATCGGCAAAGTATCGTAAGATCGCGAAAACCCACTACCTGCCGCGGATATGAACATAGACGTCAGTGAAGCGTTGAAGGCCCTGGATAACCCCACGCGGCTGGCCATTCTTACCCTGCTCAAGGACCCGAAGACCAACTTCCCCGAGCAGGAAGCCGATCCCGAGCAGCTGGGTGTCTGCGTCAGCATCATTCAGGAACGCGTGGGGTTGTCGCAGTCCACCGTCTCGAACTACCTGGCGGCGCTCCAGCGCGCGCAGCTGGTGACCTCGCAGCGTATCGGTCCCTGGACTTACTACAAGCGAAACGAAGAGAAGGTAGCCCAGTTGCTCGAAGCGCTCAGCAAAGCCATCTGAGCCGGCTTTGGGCTAGGTTGAGCGCCGACCTGCAAGCGTGTCGTTGTCTTTCAGCAACACTGGCTGATCCCTTTTCCCGCCGGCCGCAACAGGCCGCTAGGGAAAGTCGCTCGCCGTTATCGCCTTACCTTGCTCGCCCGATATTGCCCCGGCGTCATGCCGACCACTGTCTTGAAGTCGTGGATAAAGTGCGCCTGGTCGCTGTAGCCGCAGGTCAGTGCCGTATCCAGCAACGGCGCACCCTGTTGCAGGTGCTGACGAACCAGCGCAACGCGCTGGATGCGGCTGAATTGCTTGGGTGTCAGGCCTACCTGATAGCGGAACAGACGTTCCAGTTGGCGTTGCCCGAGGGGCACCGTCTGCAGTAGTTCGGTCAAGCGCTGCCGGCCCTGGGTCGCGGTGATCTGCGACAGCAGTTGTTGTACCGGCGAGCGGCGCTCCTGTGTCGCCTGCAAACGCTTTAGCAGCTCCTGCTCCACCAACAGTTGCTGCCCCACGCGGCTCATCCCGGCCAGTTGGTCGACCATTCCGGCAAACCCGAGCCGCTGCCAGTCGGCACCGTGAAAACCGGCCAGCTCATCCAGGCCGATGCCAAAGAGCGCCGCACCCATCCCAGGGCGAAAACGCACGCCCATCAGTCTTACCTGCCCCGCCAGTTGTAGCCGTGAACTGACAAGCTGTGGTCCGGCGATCAGCGCTCGCTGGTTGTGCAGATTTCCATCGAAGGCCTGCGGGTCGGCGAAATTGAAGATGACGCCACAGGCGCCGTCCGGATGCAGCATCTGCTCGTCATACACCGTGGCGGCGTCGCCCTCCAGCCACCAGAAACGCTGAACATAAAGCGCCAGGGCGGGCGTCGGCGGGCGGCTCAGGAAGCCTTCAATACGTGGCAATCGTTCGTGCAGGGCGGTCATAGCGGGCGACGTTCGAAGATGTCGAAAATCTACAATAGCGCAGCGTGGCGGCTGCGTAGCCTGGGTTGCACATTCAAACCGAGGAGTGACCACCATGCGCATGAATTACCAGGCCGCCGCCCCCGACGTGATGACGGCAATGATCGGGCTGGAAACCTATCTGGCGCGGCAGAGCCGACGCGAGGATGGCGTCGACAAACCGCTGATGGAGCTGGTCAAGATCCGCGTCTCGCAAATCAACGGGTGCGCCTACTGTCTCGATATGCACACCAAGGACGCGCGCGCCCTGGGCGAAAACGAGCAGCGCATCTATGCCCTGAGTGCCTGGCGCGAAACCCCGTTCTTCAGCGACCGCGAACGCGCCGCGCTGGCCTGGGCCGAGGCCAACACCCTGTTGCCCCAGGGCGTGTCGCAGCAGCTGTTCGAGGAGGTACGCGAGCAGTTTTCCGAAGCTCAGCTCGCCAACCTGACGCTGGCCGTTGTCACCATCAACGCTTGGAACCGCTTCGGCGTGTCCTTCGCGCCGGTGCCAGGTAGTTACCAGCCGGACTGATGCATGGCGTGCCGCCTGGTCTGCTGGCCGGGCGGCTCCGGTTCAAGGCTGCAGTTCCTGGTTGCCCATGGCACAGATGCTCTGAGCCTGCCGCGCCGCCGGTAGCGCGCGCAGCTGGGTCATGCACTGCGCCTGGCTGGGCGTACGCACCACTCTGAGCTCGGCGTTGTCGTTCACGCCAATCAGGTAGGGCTTGTTGTAGCGCGGGCCGTCGTGCCAGCTGCTGAAGCGCTGCTCGCTGTAGCCGCATTGGTAGCGGATATGGCCGGAGAATCCCTTGAAGCGGTCGCGGCGGAAGATGTGTCGGTACAGGAGCCAGTCACGCTTGCTCTGCCCGTCGCGCACGGCGTCGAGGCAGCCCTGCAGCTCGGTGATCTGCGGCTCGTGAAGGAAAATGCTCTGCGCCAGGCTGGAGCCGTCCAGCTGCACCGTGGCCACCAGATAGACCTGTCGCTCGGTCGCCTGTGCCGATAGCGCCAGGGACAACCCCAGCGCCAACATCCCTGTTCTGCTCAATCCGTATGCTCCTGATGACCGCGATTTCTTCGAGGCGGCACCCTAGCCGAGGACGGCCCGAGGAAACAAGGTGAGCTCGCTTCCAGCTCCGCCAGGATAGGCCGGCTGCCGAACTAGCGGGACGCCCGTTCGTACAGCTCCAGCGGCAGGCCATCCGGATCGGCAAAGAAGGTAAAGCGGAGGCCCGTGTACTCGTCGACCCGGATCGGCTCCACGGCCACGCCCTTCGCCTCCAGTGCAGCCTTGCAGGCGGCGACGTCGTCCACCGCGAACGCCAGATGCCGCAACCCCTGCGCTTCCGGCCGCGAAGGACGCGGCGGCGCATCGGGAAAGGAGAACAGTTCGATCTGCCCGCCGTCCGGCAGCGCCATATCGAGCTTGTAGGACTGCCGTGATTCCCGGTAATGCTCGGCGATCACGCTGAGGCCGAGGGTCTCGCTGTAGAAGCGTTTCGATACGGCATAGTCGGAGCAGATGATTGCGGCATGGTGGATGGAGCGGAGCATGGAGCTTTCCAGCGGCGGTTGTTGTTCGGTACAGACCGATAGGACAGGGCGATGTTCTGGTTCGCGCGCCGCCGGGTGAGGCCGATGAAGGCGATCATCGGCTTTGTTGCGCCTGATACTACAGGCGGTTCTATCATGCTGTGTTCATTCGGGCGCAGCTGCCGGGAGGAGCCATGGAGCATGTTCGCCATTCAGCGTGTTTATCGCCCGAGCCTCGGACGATGTGTATGCGTTCGCCGCCGATGCGCGCAATCTTCCCTTGTGGGCGGCGGGGCTGGCGCGTTCCGAGGTCAGGCAGCAGGGCGGTGCCTGGATCGCGGATGCGCCGTTCGGCCAGGTGACGATCCGCTTCGCTGCTCGCAATGCGCTGGGCGTGCTGGATCACGAGGTGGAGCTGGCGTCGGGCCTGACCGTACACAACCCCATGCGGGTCATGCCGTATGGCGAAGGCAGTGAGTTCGTCTTCAGTCTGTTCCGCCAGCCGGGGATGACCGACGAGCAATTCGAGGCGGATGCGCTCGCGGTCGAAGCCGACCTGCAGCGGCTCAAGAGCCTGCTTAGCACAGCGACAGGCTGAGCTCAGGGTGCGTGAGACCGGCCGGTGACCCTGGCCACCGGCCGGCCGTGCATCACTGCTCCCGCGTCACTCGCCAGACGATATTGGCCAAGTCATCGGCGACGATCAGCGCGCCACTTGGGTCCACGGTTACGCCGACCGGGCGACCGCGTGTCTTGCCGTCGTCGGTGCGAAAGCCCGTGGCGAAGTCGATCGGCTCACCGGCGGGGCGACCGTCGCGGAAGGGCACGAAGATCACCTTGTAGCCGACCGGTTCCTTGCGGTTCCAGCTGCCGTGCTCACCGATGAACACGCCTTCGGCGAACTGTTCGCCCATCACGTCCGACGAAAAGTCCAGGCCAAGCGCGGCGACGTGCGAGCCCAGGGCGTAGTCCGGCGTGATGCTGGCAGCGACCTTGTCCTTGTCCAGTGGGCGCACGCGGTCATCGACGTTCTGGCCCCAGTAAGCGTAGGGCCAGCCGTAGAAGCCGCCTTCCTTAACCGACGTCAGGTAGTCCGGCACCAGGTCTTCGCCAAGTTCGTCGCGTTCGTTGACTACCGTCCACAACTGGCCGGTTTCCGGCTGTATCGCCATTGCGGTGGGGTTGCGCAGGCCGGTGGCGTAGGGCTTGTAGGCGCCGGTTTCGGCGTTGACCTGCCAAACCATGGCCCGGTCGACCTCGGCTTCCATACCACGCTCGGTGATGTTGCTGTTTGAGCCGATGCCGACATAAAGGTACCGGCCGTCCGGGCTGATGGTCAGGGCCTTGGTCCAGTGGTGGTTGATCTCCGACGGCAGGTCCGCCACTTTGGTTGGCGGGCCGCTGGCCTCGGTCTGGCCGTCCTGATAGTCGAAGCGAACGAGTTCGTCCTGGTTGGCGACATATAGATTGCCGTCGTGGAAGGCCAGCCCATACGGCGCGTTGAGGTCTTCGGCGAATACGGTCTGCAGCTCGTAGGTGCCGTCACCGTCCGCATCGCGCAGCAGGGTCAGGCGGTTGCCGCTTTCTACCGAGGTGTTGCCCTTGGCCTTGAGATAACCGGCGATGACGTCCTTCGGCTTGAGCTTAGCCGCGTTGCCGCCGCGGCCCTCGGCGACAAGGATGTCGCCGTTGGGCAGCACCAAGGTCTGGCGCGGAATCTTCAGATCGGTGGCGATCGCCGTCACGCTGAAGTTCTCAGGAACCGTGGGCACCTGATCGCCCCAGGGGGTTGGCTCGGCGATCTTCATACTTGGCAGCAGGCCGCGTTCCGGCTCGGGCAGCTTGGGGTTCGTCCCGTAGTGCTGGGCGGAGTCCTGCTCGCCACCGCATGCGCTCAGCAGTACGGCCATGGCCAGGGCGGTTAGTGCGCTTGAGCTTGAATGCTTCATGCCTCACCTCCGTCGCGCAGGTTGCTCACGCCAATCCACGTCGCGGCGCAGGCCAGTAGCGTGACGATTACCGACAGCACCAGGCCCAGCGGCATCGTCGCCCAGGCATCCTTGGCGTGCTCCAGCGCGTTGATAAAGCCCAGCACCCAGGTCGCCAAAAGCAGCAGAAAGTACATCAGTGGCCGCCCCTTCTTGTGATGGGCGCGCAGCAAGTTTACTACTGCGAATAGCAGCGCCAGGCCGCAGAAGACCAGCCCACCGGCAATCAGCCAGGCGGCAAAATTGCTCCATTGAATCTCGTAAGTCTTGAAGTAGGCGATGTCGCTGAGCATGGCGCCGAGGAACAGCGGGACGGTGCCGGCCAGCAATGTCGCATGCAGTGGGTTCGGGACGTGGCGGGAGATGCTATGGGTGGTGGTTTGCGTGCTGCGGGTGATAACGGTCACGAAGGAGTCCTCATCGCTTACGACCCATGACCTCCTGCTCGGCGCGGTTGCGCTGGGCGATCCGGCTCGGTCTGACTGACTGTGCTTAAAAGGGGATCGTGACTTACGCCTGTTAGTTCACTTTGGCGTTTACCACTCGGGCTGTTTGCGATGCATGACGGCGAGGTTCGAAGTGTGCAGGGGCACGTCTGAGCGAGATGGCGGAGGACATCGAAGACCGCAAGTGCGGCGCAGGTCAGCGGATTAGCTTCGGTAGGTAAATTAGAACTGCGGTGTTTTTCATCGATTTTGACGCAAATCGCTTGTCTGAATCAGCGAATGAGGAAATGAAATGTTGCAGGCCCACCCGTGCCCTTCGTCGACGTTTTGCGGCGTTGCTGTAAATTGACAGGCCCTCAGTAACGATACTCTTTACTCATGACCCTCCTGATAGCGTTTGCTGTCTTATCCATTCTGGTTTCCTTCATATGCTCGATCCTGGAAGCCGCGTTGCTCTCGCTAACACCCAGCTTCATCGCCCATCAGAAAACCTCCAAACCGAAACTCTACGAACGGCTCAAAGGCCTGAAAGACAAGGTCGATCAGCCGCTCGCCGCCATTCTGACGCTCAACACCGTTGCGCACACGGTAGGTGCTACCGGAGTGGGCGCGCAGGTGACTGTGGTGTTCGGGAACGGCTATGTCGGGATTGCCTCCGCGGTCATGACTATCTTGATTCTGGTGCTCTCCGAGATTCTTCCTAAGACCATCGGTGCTCGCTACTGGCGGTCGATTGCGCCTTACCTGCCGCCTCTTCTGGGCGCCATGATCATGTTGCTCAAGCCTTTCATCATGCTGTCTGACTTGATGATGCGGATGTTCGGCGGCAAGGAGCCGGAACATGACATTCGCCAGGAAATAAAGGCGCTGACCATCCTCGGCCGCGAAACGAAATGCCTCGACGAAGATGAGCAGCGCGTTATCAGCAACATTCTCGATCTGCACGAAATCAAGGTTCGCGACATCATGACGCCACGCACGGTATGTGATTACACCGCGCCAGATGCCACCATCGGGACATTCAAGGAGAAGGTTGCAGACAGCCAGTACTCGCGCTACCCCGTGATCGGTGAAGATGAAACCCCTATGGGGGTCATATTCCGCTACGACGCGTTGGCGGCCGAAGAAAACGACGCGCCGGTTTCGTCCATCATGAAGCCGCTGAAGGTGACCCCTGAGACGGCGAGTGTGGAAAACCTGATGACGCAGCTTATGCATGAGCGCCAGCACATGTGTCTCGTGTATGACGAGTTCGGCAGCTGGCGTGGTTTGGTTACGATGGAAGACATCATGGAGACCATTATCGGTAAACCGATCATGGACGAGACGGATGACATCCCGAACATGCGTCGTTTTGCCAAGCGTCGCTGGGACCACCGGATCAAGAGCGCCCGCGACAGCTGATTACTTTTGCCCAGCTGCTAGGTGTCCGCAACCCTAGCGGCTTAGGCTGCCAGTACGGCTTGGCCAAGGCAGTGTTGCCGGCTTCCTCCATTCGCAGTTGCATCCTGCAGCGATTCGGCGACTGAGCCGGCATACCCAATCCATATGCATGAGGCAGCGATACCGCAGCGTGTCGCCGCCGCATCCTCTTTGCGCCCGCTTTTCGTGCCTTACGCACAAACCAAGTGCTCCGAACCGGACCATCTGATCCGTTTCGCCCTCGCCAAAACGCCAAGTCACTGATCCATAAGCAAATTGATCTAGTGGCACGCTTTCTGCTCTCTCCTCGACAGCCGCCTGTGTGCAACGGGCGGCGGCGTCACGCATACAGAGAAGCGCCTGCGCCATTGGCGACGCGCTCAGGTTTCCGCCTTGCGTCAGAGGAGTGCGTCATCCATGACTCTGCAATACGTTCCCATCAACGACCTGGCGCCATATTTCGCCGGTACGCCGGAAGGCAAGCAGCAGGTCGCCCGTGCCGTGGACCAGGCCTGTCGAGACATCGGTTTTCTGGTCATCACCAATCACCAGATTCCCGCTGAACTGATCGAGCGCGTGTCGCGGCTGACGCGACAGTTCTTCGCCTTGCCGTTGCCGGAAAAGCGCAAGGTCGACCGGCCCAGCCCGGAAATGGTGCGCGGCTACAGCGCCATCGCCGAAGAGAGTCTGTCCTATTCGATGGAGGAGGCCGCACCCGGAGATCTCAAGGAATCCTTCTCCATCGGGCCCAGCGATGTGCCGGATGAGGACTACTACCGTTGCGCCGAAGCCGGCCCGCATTTCGCGCCGAACGTCTGGCCGAGCGGCATCGAAGGCTTTGAGCAGGCCTATCGCGAATACTTCGCCGCCATGAGCGAGCTGTCGCAGTCGCTGATGCGCATCTTCGCGCTAGCGCTGAAACTGCCGGAAACCTTCTTCGACGACAAGATCGACAAACACATCAGCATGTTCCGCAGCCTCAGCTACCCGGACGTGAAGGGCACGGTGGAGCCCGGCCAGATGCGCGCCGGTGCCCACACTGATTACGGCAGCCTGACCATCGTCAAGCCGGACAACGCGTTGGGCGGCTTGCAGGCCCGCAACCGTCAGGGCGAATGGGTGGATGTGCCCTATGTGGAGAACGGCTTCGCCGTAAACATCGGCGACCTGATGATGCAGTGGACCAACGATCAGTGGATTTCCACGCTGCACCGGGTGGTCAACCCGCCGGCAGACAGCCCTGCCGACAACGGACGGCAGTCACTGGTGTTCTTCCACCAGCCCAACTATGACGCGCTGATCGAGTGCCTGCCGGGATGCCTGGCCGACGGCGAAGCGCCGCGCCACGCGCCGGTCACCTCCGGCGACAACCTGCTCTCCAAGTTCGTCAAGCAGACCACCTTCGGCAAAGGCCTGGAGGTCGCATGAGCACGCTGTCCTACGTCAACGTGTTCGCCCGCGACATCGAAGTCCTGAGCGGTTTCTACCGCGAGCTGTTCGGCTTCAGGAACATCCCCGAAATCGCCTCGCCGATCTTTCGCGGGTTGGATACCGGCAAGAGCTGCATCGGCTTCAACGCGCCGGAAGCCTATGAGTTGCTGCATCTGGACGAATTCGCCGACACCCGCGGCTGCAAGTTCCTGCTGAACATCGACGTCGATACGAAAGAAGAGGTCGAGCGTCTGGTGCCCATCGCTGTCGCCATGGGCGCGCGGCTGATCAAGGCGCCCTACGAAACCTATTACCACTGGTATCAGGCGGTGCTGCTGGACCCGGAAGACAACGTGTTTCGCATCAACCACATGCTTTGACGTGCCAACCTCAGGAAGACCAAAAATGCTCAATCAGATGAAACGGACCTTGTGTGCGGCGATGGCTCTCGGCCTGACGACGACTGTTGGCGCCGCCGCGGCGCAGGAAGGGCAAGGGCTGACCCTCGATAAGCCGGCGAAAATCGCCATGCTCTACATCAGCCCGCGCAACGACGGCGGCTGGACCCAGGCCTTCGACGAGGCGCGGCAGAAGCTCGAAACCGAGCTGGATACCAAGATCCAGTACGTCGAGAGCGTGCCGGAGAACGCTTCCTCGATCCGCCCGGCGGTGGACCGGCTGATCCAGCGCGGCGCCAACGTCATCATCGGCACCGCCTTCGGCTACTCGGACACCTTCAAGGAACTGGCCGACAAGTACCCGGACGTGGCCTTCCTCAACGGCTCGGGCACCACCAACAGCGCCAACCTCGAATCCTTCTACGGGCGCACCTACGAAAGCCAGTACCTGTGCGGCATGGCCGCCGGCGCGGCGTCGAAGACCGGCAAGCTCGGCTTTGTCGCGGCCAACCCCTTCGGCCAGGTGAACTGGACGGTCAACGCCTTCGCCCTCGGCGCCCAGCAGATCAACCCGGACGCCACCGTCACAGTGGTCTACACCGGCGCCTGGAACGACCCGGTCAAGGAGCGCGCAGCCGCCATGGCGCTGATCGATGCCGGCGCCGACGTTCTCGGCCAGCACGTCGACAGCCCGACGCCGCAGATCGTGGCTCAGGAGCGTGGCGTACACGGCACCGGGCACCATCGCGACATGCGCGAGTTTGCCCCGGACGCCACCGTCTGTTCCTCGGTTTGGGTCTGGGACAAGTTCCTCGCGCCGGAACTGAAGAAGATCAGCGCCGGCAACTGGATTCCACCGGAGAACGGCGCGCTGCTGTCCATGGCCGAGGGCGGCACCGACGCGGCCTGCTGCGGTCCGGCGGTTTCCGAACCGGACAAGGCCAAGATCATGGCCACCCGCGAGCAGCTGCTAAAAGGCGAGAAGCAGATCTACGCCGGGCCGATGCTGGATCGTGACGGAACCGAGCGCATCGCCGCTGGTGAGGTGATGGCCGACCCGGCACTGTGGCAGATGGACTGGTTCGTCAAGGGAGTGACCACACAGCAATGAGCAACCTCAACGCGATCCAGCTTTCCGGGGTCAGCAAGTCTTTCGACGGCTTCATGGCTCTGTCCCAGGCAGACTTCACCGCCAAGTGGGGTGAGGTGCATGCGCTGCTCGGCGAGAACGGCGCGGGCAAGTCGTCGCTGATGAACATCGCCGCCGGCCTCTACGCACCGGAAAGCGGATCGCTGTTGATCAACGACAATGCGGTGCGGTTCAGCGGCCCGCGGGATGCCAGCCGCTACCACATCGGCATGGTTCATCAGCACTTCAAGCTGGTGAAGCCCTTCACCGTGGCCGAGAACATCCAGCTGGGGCTGCCCGTGGGGCCCGGCAATCATGCTTTCGCGGGCAGCCACCGGCAGCGGCTGACAGCTTTGGAACAGCGGATCAGCGACAAGGCGGCAGAGCTGGGTTTCACCATCGACCCGCGCAAGATTACCGAGTCTCTGTCGGTGGCCGAGCAGCAGCGGGTGGAAATTCTCAAGGTGCTGCTGGCCGGTGCGCGGATCCTGATCCTCGACGAGCCGACGGCGGTACTCACCGACGGGGAGGCCGAGCGCCTGCTGGAAACGGTGCGCGCCTTCGCACGGCAGGGCGCGGCGGTAATCCTGGTCACTCACAAGATGAGCGATGTGAAGCGCTTCGCCGATCGCGTCACCGTGATGCGGGGCGGTCGGACGATACAAACACTCGATCCGCAAACGGTCTCGGTGCCCGAGCTGGTGCGTCTGACCGTGGGCGAGTCCGCACCGGCTAGCGAATACCAGCCGGCGACGCCGGGCGAGGTGCGGCTGCAGGTGCGTGATCTCAGATCAACCGGCGCGGGCGGGCATGGCGCGCTTAATGGCGTGACGCTGAGCCTGCGGGCTGGCGAGATTTACGGCATCGCTGGTGTGGGCGGCAACGGCCAGAGCGAGTTGGCCAATGTGTTGATGGGCTTGCCCGAGTCCTGCGAGGGCGCGTTGGAATTGACCGGCTTCGGTGACCTACGCCGGGCCAGCTCCGAACAGCGCCGGGAGTTGCGCATTGCCTCGATCCCGGCCGACCGCTACGGCACCGCGCTGGCTGGCGAGCTGTCCGTGGCCGAGAACTTCGGCGTCGGGCAGATCCACAGCGGGCGCTATGGCTCGTTCTTCAATCTCCGGCGCAAGCGTCTGGAGGCCGACGCGGCCGAGGCGGTGGCCGGATTCGATGTGCAGGGCGTGCGCTCGCTGAAGCAGAAGGCCGCGTTGCTCTCCGGTGGCAACGCACAGAAGCTGGTGATCGCCCGGGAGTTCTCCCGTGACCCGCAACTGGTGCTGGTGCACAGCCCCAGCCGCGGCCTCGACGTGCGCGCCACCGCCGCCGTGCATGCTCGCCTGCGGGCAGCGCGGGATGCTGGCGCAGCGGTGCTGGTGATCAGTGAGGACCTCGACGAAGTGCTGGCCCTGGCCGATCGCATCGGCGTGATGAACACAGGGCGCATCGTCGCCGAGTTCGACCGGCCCGCGGATCGCCAGGCCATTGGTAGGGCGATGGTCAGCCATGGGGAGCTGAGCCATGGCGAGTTGAGTCTAGAAGGGGTAAACCATGAATGAACAGGTACGCCCCGTGATGCTGGAGCAGGCTGCGCAAGCGGCCGAGCGCCCGAAACAGCCCCTGCTGTCGCGACGCTACGCCCTGGAGATCCGCCAGCAATTGGCCTGGCATTGGCAGGCTGCGATCATCGGCCTCGCGTTGCTGCTGGGGCTGGGTATTTCCGCCGCCATCCTGATCGCCGCTGGCGTGCCGGCCGGTGAGCTGCTCAACGAGTTTGTCATCCTGACGGTATTCGATGCACAGAGCCTGAAAGCGGTCTTGTTTCAGGCATCGCCGATGATCCTCGTCGGTCTGGCCGGCTGCATGGCGTTCCGCGCCAAGTTCTGGAACCTCGGGCTTGAGGGTCAGATGATCTGGGGCGCCATCGGTGCCACGGCGATCTCCCTGTTCGAGGTCGGCCCGCAGGCGCTGCGCCTGCCGCTGATGCTGGCGGCAGCGATCATCTGCGGTCTGCTTTGGGCCCTGGCGCCGGTGTTGCTCAAGCTGCGGTTGAAGGTCAACGAGATCATCTCGACGCTGATGCTCAACTATCTGGCGATCAACTTTTTGCTGCATCTGCTCTATGGCAGCTGGAAAGATCCGAAGAGTTCGTTCCCCTATTCACCGCAGTTCCAGCCGTTCGAGCGCCTACCGGAGCTGTTCGACGGCATCAGCGCGGCAGTGCCGCTAGCGGTGGTCGTCGCGTTGCTGGCGCTTTGGTTTCTCGGCATTTCCCGCGCCGGGCTATACCTGCGCTTCGTCGATGCCAACCCGCGGGTGGCCGGCGCAGTAGGCGTGCCGGTGCAGAAGATGATCATCGGCACGGTTTTGATTTCCGGCGCCATGGCCGGGATTGCCGGGTTTCTCGTCACGGCGGGGCAGGAGGGGCGGCTGACCCAGTCGTTCTATCAGGGCTACGGCTTCTCCGGCATCCTCATCGCCTTCCTTGCGCGCAACAACCCGGTAGCGGCGCTGGTGGTGGCGCTGTTGATGGCGATGCTCTTCGTCGCCGGGCGCAGCCTGCAGGTGTTCTATCAAATTCCGTTTTCCATGGTGCAGTTGATCCAGGCGATCCTGGTGATCTGCGTCGCCTCCTCGGATTTCTTTATCCGCCACCGTATCCGCCGCGTTCAGGGAGGCGAAAGCTGATGGACATGATCGCCAACTGGCTCGGCAACACGCCGGACTTCGCCGTACCTTTTGCCCTGGCGGCGTTGGGGCTGATCCTTACCGAGCGCGCTGGCGTCCTGGCGCTGGGCGCCGAAGGGCTGATGCTGGTCGGCGCGTTGGCCGGGATTGGCGCGCAACTGGCGCTCGGCAGCCACGGCACTTCGCTGCTGATGGCGATGGGCGCGGCGGCGGTGGTGTCGCTGCTGTTCGCGCTGATGGTGCTGGTGCTGCGCATCAATCAGGTGATAGCCGGCCTGGCGCTGGTGTTTTTCTGCCAGGGCCTGACCGGCTTGCTCGGCACCCTGCTGGACTGGACCAACAAGCCGGTCAAGGGGCTGGGCGCGGTCGAGCTGTGGCCGCTGTCGGAGCTGCCGCTGCTGGGCAAGCTCTTCGTGCAGAACCCGCTGGTGTTCATGACGCCGCTGATCTTTCTTGCCGTGGTCTGGTTTTTCGCCCGCACCACTACCGGCCTGAGGATGCGCGCGGTCGGGGAGAACCCGCAGGCTGCGGATGCGGCAGGGATTTCCGTGCTCGGCTATCGGCTGGCAGCGATTCTCGCTGGCTCCGCGCTGATCGGACTGGCGGGCGGTTACATCTCGGTGCTCAGCACCAAGCTGTGGATCGCCGACATGACCGGCGGCCGTGGCTGGATCGCCGTAGCGCTGGTGATCTTCGCCCGCTGGTCACCCTGGAAGGCGCTGGCCGGTGCGCTGCTGTTCGGCTGCATCGAGGCGCTGATCCCGCAACTGGCCGCCGCCGGCGTGCGCCTGCCGCAGTACTTCGTGCTGATGACGCCCTACGCGGTGACGCTGGCGGTGATGATCTGGGTTGCCAGCGGCAAGCACGTCACTGGCAACCAGCCAGGCGCGCTGGGCATTCCCTTTATCCGCGAGGAGCGCCGCTGAAGGCCGCAGAGCTTATTGCGCTGGGCTCAGGTCGCTGGAGCGGCAGGTGATTTCTGCATAGGGCTCGTCTGGCGAGTAGTCGCCCGGTACCCGCTCGGTGCGCTGGGTATTTGGCGCGACGGTGAAAACCGGCGACGCTGAGGTATCCGAGCGCGCGTCATTCGGTACATGGAACTCGCAGGTGATCTGGCCGCCCGTGCGGTTCATCACCTTCACTGCTCGCACGCCAAGCAGCTCGCCCTCGATGCCTTCTGATTTGGCCGGCACACCCATGGGGCTGACTTCGATATCCAGACCGTTGAGGTGGGTAATGATTTCCGGCTGGGGCGTCTGCGCCAGTGCCAGCGGGGCGCAGAGCGCCAGCCCGCAGGCGAGGATTTGCTGTCTAGTCATGTGAACCTCCGTAAATTCGGTCCCCTTTAGAAGAGCCCACTGCCGGTCGGTTCGATTGGCGGGTCAATCAATGGTTGCAAATAATTAGAAGCGTCAAAAAACCGTTTGGCACGATATGTGATAGCTCATAGCCATGATCTGTCTTGCCGTACCGTTTACGTCGTGTTGAATGTAACCGTCGCCAACGTTACGCGCAGTCCTTCCAAAGGGTGGCTGAAGTGACTAGGTATTTGCTCATCGTGTTGCTGACTCTGGCGGGCAGTGCGGCGGCGTCCGTCGATGTGGCGCTCGAGCTCAGTGCTGTCGAGCGTGATTGGTTGGCTGACAATCAATCGGTCAGCATATGCGTCGATCCCGACTGGCTTCCGTTCGAGATGCTCAATGCCCGTGGCGAGCACGAAGGAATCGCGGCAGACCTTCTGCGGCTTGTTGCGCAGCGGGCAGGGTTGCAGCTGCAGATCATGGCAACCAAGGATTGGGATGAGTCGGTAGCGTTATCTCAGGCTGGCCGGTGCCAACTGCTGAGCTTTCTCAATCAGACACCGGCGCGTGATGCCTGGCTGATCTTCACCAAGCCGCTATTCACCGATGCCAATGTCGTCATTGCGCGGGAGGATCATCCTTACGTCGCAGACCTGTCGGCGCTTTCAGGTGCAACGGTTGCCCTGCCATCCGGCACGTCCGTGGAAGAGAGCGTGCGGCGGGATTATCCACAGCTGCGCATTATCCGTACCGATACGGATGCCCAGGCGTTGGAGCTGGTCAATGAGCGCAAGGCGGATATGACGGTTCGCTCCCTGACAGTGGCTGCCTACACCATTCGCCGGGAAGGCTGGTTCAATCTGAAGATTGCCGGACAAGTCAGCAGTTTCGATAATCAGTTTCGAATTGGCGTACTTAAAAGCGAACCTGTGCTGCGCGACATACTGAACAAGGCGATCGGCACCATCACGCCGGGAGAGCTGAACCAGATCGCCAACAGCCACGCGCCGGTACGCCTCGAAGCAGGTACTGACTATCGGTTGATCGTGCAGATCGTGGTGATTTTCTCGGTGATGCTGGTCACCAGCCTGTTCTGGATCGGCCGACTGCGTCGGTTGAACGAGAAGTTGCAGATCAAATCCCAGACCGATGCGCTGACCGGGTTGGCCAATCGTGCGGCGCTGGATCGCCGTTTCGCCAAGGCGCTGGAGCAGGCACGGCGTTATCAGCGCCCGCTGTCGATCGTCATGCTGGATATCGACCACTTCAAGCGCATCAATGACGAGCTCGGCCACCAGATGGGCGACCGTGTGCTCAAGGAGTTTGCCGACCTGTTGAAAGGTTGCCTGCGCGGCAGTGATGCGGTGGGGCGCTGGGGTGGCGAGGAGTTTCTGGTGCTGTGTCCGGAAACTGGCGGCCAGCAGGCGGTGACGTTCGCCGAGCGGCTGTGCGAACAATCGCGGGCCTTAGCTTTCAGCACGGACCGAGTGCAGACCCTGAGCGCCGGCGTGGCCGAGTTGAATGCGACGGATACGGTGGACAGTCTGCTGCGTCGCGCCGACGCGGCCCTGTACCGCGCCAAGCACGAAGGGCGCGATCGGGTTTGCTTTATGGCGTCGGACGAGCAGATCTGAGTCTTTGGTTTAGTGCTTGCCCGGCTTGCGCAAACGGACGTAAAGGTCCTTGCCGCCGTTGGCACTGCCACCGCGTGACTCCAGGTCGAAACGCTTGGGCTGGGCGGCTATCAGGTCACTGAGCTTCTTGCAGCCATACAGGCGCGGATCGAAGGCCGGACGCAGCTTGCTGATGTTCTGCCCGAGCGTGCCCAGCTGAATCCAGTCATCTTCTTCGGACAGGTCATCGAGCACCTTGGCGATGAAATCCACCGGCACCTGCTGGCTTTTGATCGCTTCGTGCTTGTCGCTCAGCTTTGCGGGCTTGTTGTTGCTATCGGCCACTTGTGCCGCGGCGGCTGCGAGTTTTTCCGATGACGGCGGCTCGGCTGCGGCCTTCGGTGCATCGGCGCGTAGGATCTCGGTGTAGATGAATTTGTCGCAGGCGGAGACGAAGGGCGAAGGCGTCTTCTGCTCACCGAAGCCGTACACCGTCAGGCCTTCCTCGCGTATGCGTGCGGCCAGGCGGGTGAAGTCGCTGTCGCTGGAAACCAGGCAGAAGCCGTCGAAACGCCGGGTGTAGAGCAGGTCCATGGCGTCGATTATCAGCGAGCTGTCGGTAGCGTTCTTACCAGAGGTATAGGCGAACTGCTGGATCGGTTGGATGGAATAGTCGAGCAGCACCTTCTTCCAGCTGCCCAGGTTGGGCTTGGTCCAGTCGCCGTAGATGCGCTTGACGCTGGCGACGCCGTATTTGGCGATCTCCTCGAACAGCCCCTCGACGATGGCGGCGGGCGCGTTGTCGGCGTCGATCAGCACCGCGAGGTGCTTCTGCTTGTTCGAGCTGTTGGGCTTGCTGGCCATGTTTCTTCCCTGGACTGGAGATCGCCCGACCTTAACGCCGACAGGCGTGCCATGGCCATAGCAGTGTGCAGCCAATGCATGCCGAGCTCGGTTAGGATGCGCGGCTTTGAACATATGGATTTCGGTGCATGGAACAGCGAGGCACGCTGAAAAGCTGGAATGACCAGAAAGGCTTTGGCTTCATTCGCCCGGAGCAGGGTGGCGAGGACGTATTCGCGCATATCTCTGCAGTGCATGGCGAGCGCCGGCCGCTGGTGGGTGATCGGGTGCTGTATGTGGCCGGGCGTGATCCCCAGGGGCGCCTGCGCGCCGAACACTTGCGGCTTGATGCGCCGATGACGCTGGATCAACCTGCGATTCGCCAGCGCCCAGGGAGTCAGCGTTAAGCCAAGCCGCAGCAGACCGGCTCGCGCGGTGCTGGCCGAGACGTCGGAAAACCGTCGCGGCGATTGTTCGCCAACAGCATCCGGTACTTGCCCTTCAAGTTGGGCGTGTTCGTCGTGCTGTGCTTGCTGCCGCTAGTGGGCAGCCTCTACCGCTTGGGCGCTGTATTGCCGTTGGTAATCTACGCCGTGGCCAGCGTGCTGACCTTCTTCCTTTACTGGCGCGACAAGCACAGCGCGCTGAAGGATCGCTGGAGAACACCGGAAACCACGCTGCATTTGTTCGAACTGGCAGGCGGTTGGCCGGGCGCGCTGCTGGCGCAGCAACTGTTTCGCCACAAGACCCGCAAACTGAGCTATCAGCTAACGTTCTGGCTGATCGTGGTGTTGCATCAGGCGTTCTGGATTGACCTGCTATTTATCGGCAGCGGCTTCACCCGCGAGCGATTGGATTGGTTGTTGCGGCTGTTGTAAGGCGCCGGCCCTCGAGGCCCGCCAACTAAATGGGGCGGCGTGCACTGGCCTGTTTTTGTGGGAGGCCCGCCCCCGGGGCGAAGCTTTTGGCTTTGCGCTGGCTTGCAGCGCGCATTCGCCGCGGGGGCGCGCCTCCTACAGTTCGGCGTGCACTTCGCGCTTTTGTGGGAGGTCTGCTTCGGGTTAAAGCTTTTGGTTTGGACGGGCTTGTAGCCCGCATTCGCCGCGAGGGCGCGCCTCCTACATGTTCGGGGTGCACCGGCCTGCTTTTGTGGGAGGCCCGCCCCTGGGGCGAAGCTTTTTGGTAGGCGGTTCCAGCGTCAGCCGAGTTATCGAAGTTAACCCGGCGCGCGCAGCAGATCAGACTTTCTTGACGAACTCGGACTTCAGCTTCATGGCGCCGATACCGTCGATCTTGCAGTCGATATCGTGGTCGCCGTCGCACAGGCGGATGTTCTTCACCTTGGTACCGACCTTGACCACCAGCGACGATCCTTTGACTTTGAGGTCCTTGATCACGCTGACGGTGTCGCCGTCCTGCAAGGTGTTCCCCACGGCATCCCTGATCACCTTGTCAGCGTCGCCTGTGGCAGCTGCGCTTTCGGTAGCGGACCATTCATGGGCGCACTCGGGGCACACCAGCATCTGGCCATCTTCGTAGGTGTATTCGGAGTTGCATTTGGGGCAGGGCGGCAGCGTGCTCACGGCGGGTCCTCTAGGGGGAGATGCGAAAGCCGTGCATTGTATAAGGTTTTGTTACAAATCGGGGGCTTGCATGGACTCCATGCTGGTAGGAGTCCATGCAGTTCGCAGCTCGAAGGCTTATTTCACCGCAGTGAGGCGCTCGTTGCCGGCACGCAGTTCGCTGTAGCGGTGCTCCAGTTCGCGGCGAATTTCACGGCGCTGGTAGGCTTGGGCGAAGCGCCGCTGTTGCTCGGCAGTCTTCGGGTTAAGCGGTGGTACCGCTACCGGCTTGCCGTCCTCGCCGAGGGCCACCATGGTGAAGAAGCAGCTGTTGGTGTGACGTACGGTCTTCTCGCGAATGTCCTCGGTGATGACTTTGATGCCGATCTCCATCGAGGTAGTGCCGGTGTAGTTGACCGAGGCGAGGAAGGTGACCAGTTCGCCAACATGCACCGGCTGGCGGAACACCACCTGATCCACCGAGAGGGTGACGACGTACTGCCCGGCGTAGCGGCTGGCGCAGGCGTAGGCGACCTCGTCGAGATACTTGAGCAGCGTGCCGCCATGTACGTTGCCGGAAAAATTGGCTTTGTCCGGCGTCATCAGCACGGTCATGGTCAGCTCTGCATGTCCATCTAGCATGGGGGTTACGGCTCCTCGGTGGTGAAGGGTTGCTACTTTAGTCGAATGCCTCCTTCCTGTCTGGCGTTTCCACCAAAACGCTTCATCGATTTTTTCTATCGTCAATGCGGCAAAGGCGCGCACTTCGGCTATTTGGCGTACCTGTCGGGTTATTCGGCGCCATTGTCACTTAGTGAGCTCGGGCGCTCGAGGATCTGTGATTTCGCTCACGGTTAGTGGTGGACTACCTATTAGGTAGCACTTTTGTTGACTTATGCCGGGGTCCGAGTGGCGCCGGCTTTCTATAGTCGGGCATCCAAAAAGAAAGCACTCCACCGGCTACTTCAGTAAACGGATGCCTCCCATGCGCATGCTCGTCCTTGCTCTGCTCGCCAGCTTCGTTCCGCTCGTCCACGCCAGCAACGAGGCGATCGAGCGTTTCAACCATGTAATGGCCGACGACCAGCGTCGCGAGCAGGCGCTGCTGGCCGGCCAGGAGCGCGCGGTGTTCTGTTCCTACTGCCACGGCGAAACCGGTAACAGCAAGCGCAAGCACATTCCCAATCTTGCCGGACAGAATCCGCTGTACCTGTTCCATACCTTCGAGAAGTTCGCCAGCGGCGAGCGCACCGACTTCGTCATGTCCAAGCTGGCGCAGAACCTCAACATGGAGGAGCGGGTGGACATCGCCGTTTACTTCAGTCAGCAGAAGGTCAACCCGCCTGAAGGCACGGTGGATGCCGCGCTACGTAACACCGGGGAAAAGATTTTCCAGACTACCTGTACCGGTTGCCACGGTGCCCATGCCGAAGGCATGGAAACCATGCCGCGCCTGGCCGGTCAGCCGGACGAGTACATCCGCAAGGCGCTGACGCGCTTCCGCGAGAACGACCCTAGCCGTGCCGGTTCGGTGATGATCGGCGTGGCCAGCCACCTGTCAGCCGCAGATGTCGAGGCGCTGGCGGCCTATCTCTCGCAGTTGAAGCTGACGCCGGCCGAAGAGATGGCCAACATCAACCGTTTGCGCAAGACCACAGCCGCCGCTCAATAACGCTGGATATGCGCTGGCGTGCGGCGCATCAGCACCTCGCCGTTGCGCACCGAGAGCAGGGCATGGCCCTGGGTGCGCAGCATCTCGTAGTCGTCCGGCGCCGAAAGCACCAGCAGGTTGGCTGGACGCCCTACTTCAAGCCCGTAGCGCTCGCCCAGATTTAGCGTGCGCGCGCTATTGTCGGTGATCAGGTCCAGGCCGCGCTGCAGGTCCTCGTAGCCGAGCATGTGGCAGATGTGCAGCCCGGCTTCGAGGATGCGCAGGATGTTGCCGTTGCCCAGCGGGTACCAGGGGTCGACGATGGAATCCTGGCCGAAGCAGACGTTCATCCCGGCGCGGTCGATCTCGGCAACGCGGGTCAGGCCGCGGCGCTTGGGGTAGGTGTCGAAGCGGCCCTGCAGGTGGATGCTCTCGGTCGGGCAGGAGACGAAGTTGATCTTCGACAGCTTGAGCAGGCGGAACA